>Ga0114959_10003298_pt1 | contig 12744 bp, 10 predicted proteins | sample C_130625_EF_Meta_FD_87317 | JGI IMG/M metagenome (GOLD analysis project Ga0114959, IMG submission 87317) | Freshwater microbial communities from Lake Croche, Canada to study carbon cycling - C_130625_EF_MetaG | ecosystem: Environmental > Aquatic > Freshwater > Lake | place: Lake Croche, Canada...
AATGCCTAAGCCACCAGCAAACATATCGTCACCGGCACCGCCAGAGAAAACATCGTCACCAGTAGCACCATTCAAGATGTCATTGCCATCGCCACCGTCGAGGGAATCATTGCCAGCACCACCGTTAATACTGTCGTTTCCAGCACCACCAGAAACCGAATCATTACCGCCACCAGTAACAATTACATTTGCGTTGGAATTGCCGATAACTGAATCATCGCCACCACCAGTAGTTACATTTTCAATTTCAGTGAAGGAGTCATTGCCTTGTCCTGTAGCACTCTGCATTTGGAGGTCTACGGATAAATTACTGGTCGCGGTGCTCGCATCTAAGAAATCGATACCTGGTCCACCTGAAATTGTGTCATCCCCGACACCACCAGCTAAGACATCATCTCCAACACCACCAGCTAGGACATCGTCACCAGCACCACCGTCAAGAGAATCATTACCTGCACCAGAATTAACGGAATCGTTGCCATCTCCGAGAGAGATGCGATCGTCTCCGACGCCAGAAGTAACTTGGTCATCACCCGGACCTGAATCAACGACATTATCTCCGTCACCAGTGACGATGACATTGGAATTCGCATCGCCCGTAACTGAATCATCACCAAGTCCAGTCGTGACATTCTCAACAGTATTAATGGAATCAGTGCCTTGCCCGGTGATTAACCCAGACGAAAGATTGACCGTCAAATTGCTAGTTACAGTGCTGGCATCAAACAAGTCAGTGCCTAAACCTCCGACGATTAAATCATCTCCGGCACCGCCAGAGAAGACATCATCACCGACTCCGCCAGCCAGACGGTCAGCACCATTTCCGCCAGAAAGTTGATCATTACCAGCTCCACCAGAAACTATGTCGTTTCCATCACCTGCATCCAATTGGTTATCATTCAAATCACCAATAATTGAGTCATTTCCACTACCCGTGAGAATATTTTCGACATTAAGCAACTTGTCGGATCCGATTCCGCTCGAAGTTTGCTTATCCAAATTGATTTTTAAATTTGAGCTAACCCCACTTGCATCGAATGTGTCGCTGCCATCTTCCATGTTGATGTAATCATTACCAAGATCAGCTTTAACTAAGTCATTTCCGCTACCTGAAACGATGAAATTCGACGCGGAATCACCGACGATCGAGTCGTTACCGGAACCAGTTGTGGCGTTTCTGAAATTCTCGAATTTTGAATTTAAATTGGATGCAGTTGCAAGGTGGGTGGTGAAATCTACTTTGATATCTGAATCAACGGCTCCAAGAAATAATGTGTTAACTCCAGACTCACCATTTAATAAATCTTCACCGAAACCGGGATCGATTGAGTCGTTTCCGAAACCACCATTGATGACATCGTTGCCTAACCCGCCGTCAATTACATCGTTACCGCCACCGGAGTTAATGGTGTCATTGCCCCCAAGACCACAAATTACATCGCTTTTGCCAGTACCGGAAAGAACGTCATCACCACTTGTGCCAACTATTGTGCAGACCGCACCACTTGAGGCCAGGGTAACAACTGGTTCGGAAGCTGCCTTTAAGGCAAATCCAACCAAAAATACTGAGCCAGCAAACAGACTAGTTAGAATCGCTTTTCTCATGACCGAATACTCACCATCAGGTAGCCTCAAGTTCCGTCGGCGTCGCCTGATTCATTAAAGATCTGAGTGCAGACACCACTATTCCTAATCACCGCGTTGCTCTGCACTATCTTAATTCCAATTTGGTGTAGTGAATCTTCAACTAGACCAAGGCACGAATGTTTACACACGCAATTTGCGGTTTTCATTGGTTACTCAGACCAAACCTCCGTAGTTCTCAGGTAATTGGCAGGCTTTAACCACAAAAAAGCGGGATGTTGAAGCGATACTTTTTATTGAGTTCGTGAACTTCAATCATCAAACCATCCTTGTTAAGAACGAGTTTAGCGATTTAGGTTGCACAAGCTACCCATATTGGTTGTCAAAGCTCAACGAAGTGCAACGGTGTAAATCTAGGTACTAGTAGCCAATAGATTTGCAGTTTGATTCATGTGGAAATAGCGGTCGCAAACTTACTCGCCAAGTTTTCCCATCGGAGTTCCACAAGGTTTCGGTATTGATTTCGCCGGCCATTTCTGTAATTTTTGCGGAATCAGCTCTAGATAAAATCGAGCAGTTTGTCTCTGCGGTAATTACTGGACCAACCCATTCTTGAGTGTTAGTGAACTCCGTTGCTTCGCCCTGACGAATTTGATAGGCATACCGAACTGGATCCCATGGAGCTGGCATGCTCTTAGACCAAATATATTTATTCGAAAAACTCTGTATCTGTTCAAGTACTGCAGAGGCTTTCTTGCGGTACTTTGCTTGCTGTTTTGAAATGCCAGGTCCACTCATGCCAAGTGCGTAAACAGAAACCTGTGATGAACGCTTCTTCGCAGAGAGCTGGGTTAAAACTTCTGTGTTTGGCACATCTGCCACATATGGATATCCCCAGTCGAATTTTGGATCAGTTAACTTGCTGGCCTCGAGTGCCGCAACAATTCGTTGCATGTCGAAATTTACAATCTTGGTTTGCAACGAAGGAAGTGCTCGCCCAGGCCACTGCTGAGTTTGAATCTGGGAAGTACTAATCATGCGACCGTCACTATAGATGACGAAGTTTGGCACTCGAGTGAACTGGTAGGACTCCATAACGAACCCGCCAGTTGTTTTAGCCATTGCGACGACGTACGTGCGTGGTTTACTCGCCGAGACTTGCAAGAAACTGAATGTGCCTAGGAGCAACGAGGTGCTAATAAGGATTGCTAGATTTCGAGTCTTCACAGCTACCTCCAAAAGGAACGCCCAAAACAGTACGCTGACCCGATTCTATGTCGACTTGCCTAATTGCGGGCTCTATCCATGGTGCGAATGTATAAAATTTGGTTAATTTTCAGCAATGAGGAATTTTCCATTTGGGTGGTTACCTGTGATTTTGCGTAAAATCCGCCAAAACTGATGGGTGCTACCGAATAAATCGGAGCGCACTTCACAACTTGATTGAGTTATAGGAATGATCGCTCTCTAACACGAGGTGAGCCAGGCTCGCTGCCTGTTGCCTGTTGCGTGCTCCGAGTCGATCGTAAAGGCGTGATGTTTCCACGCGGATTGTGCCAAGACTTAAGTGCATCTGAGTAGAGATTTCCTCATTCGTAAGTCCAGCGGAAATCAATTCCAAAATCTTAGATTGTCTATCTGTTAAGACAACCCCGTCCAATGAACTGTCACGCTCAAGTAGATTTGGTGGTTCTGCGACAGCAATCTCGTCTTTGGAATTAGCTCTCATCTGAGCACTTGAATGTAGGTAATGGTGACGATAGATAAATTCACTGGCAACTAGGATAAACGAATAAACAGGAGAAAATGCTTTGAAGTCGAATGAGGATTTTGAGCAGCAGATAAGCATGCCATCGGAAATATCATCAGATCCAAGGCAAAGTCCTACGACCTCTAAACCTTGAACTTGCGGCATGAATTCCGACGAATTTTTGCCCACTTCAAAAAATCCCCACGGCAATGTTTGGTCTGCCTGGCAGAACTCCAAAATATGTGCATCTTCAAATTCAGCCAAACCAGCAAATGAAACTGAACCGGCTCCCTGTACAAAGCGCCAATTCATCTCCGGTGTTAATTCAAAAAATGATAATGACAGCTGCAGCGGCCTGAGTAGTGGATGTCCAACGATCCATTGGAGCATGTTCAGCAACGATGCATTTTGACATAATTCGAGCAACGCACGTATCTGCCTAGAAAGGATGACAACGTTCTCTTCGTTACTCAACATTGAAACTTTACCTCCATGGCTATGGCAGCAAACTAGGGATGAAACTAGATCTTCTCTCGCTGATTTAACTGTAGTTCGGCTTTTAGTTTTGTTGTGCATTTACTACGGTAAATAAACAATCCGCTTCTAATGAGTGCTAGCACTCTTACGTCTGACACTGTTTAGAGTGAATTTCTCTTTCGCGGAACAGTTTGAGGAAGTGCTAGTCATCGGGGTCTCACGAAGTTCTATTAGCCGTGAGGTTTAACGGCCGCCCAAACAGATTGGTTTTCTAAAACATGTTCAACATTTTCCAACTGCTTGCGCACAGATGCTGGCGCAGTGCCATTAACCGTTGAGCGAGATGCCAGTGAACCAGCAACTGTTAAAACAGAGCGCACTTCACCAGTTAACACAGGGTCGACGGCGCTAAATTGTTCATCAGAGAGTTGATCAAGTTCAATTCCATCGGCTTCAGCAACCTTCACACAAGCGCCGGCTACATCGTGGGCATGGTTAAACGGAACCCCTTGCTGCACTAGCCATTCAGCGATATCTGTTGCTAAAGCAAAACCTTGTGGAGCACTCTCGGCCATCTTTGCAGTGTCAAATACTAAAGTTCCAACACATCCAGTCATTGCTGGCAGCACAAGCTGCAAAGTGTGAATTGCATCAATCACGCTTTCTTTGTCTTCTTGCAGGTCTCGATTGTAGGCAAACGGCAAACCTTTTAGCACAGTAAGGACTGCGGTTACATGGCCAATAAGGCGACCAGATTTGCCACGAGCAAGTTCGGCAACATCAGGATTCTTTTTCTGCGGCATGATTGAAGATCCAGTAGACCAAGCATCATCCAAAGTTGCCCAACCGAACTCACGACTAGCCCATAGACAAATTTCTTCGCCTAAACGAGATAAGTGAACACCAATCAGGGCAGTCGTGAACAAAAACTCGGCAACAAAATCGCGATCGCTAACACCATCGATAGAGTTTTCAACGATTCCAGCAAAACCGAGTTCAGCTGCAACAGCCAAAGGGTCCAATTTCAGGCTCGAGCCTGCCAGTGCGCCACTGCCCATCGGCGACTTCGCTGCACGTTTATCCCAATCTTGCAGTCGCTCGATATCACGGGAGAACGCATGAATGTGTTTTGCAAGTTCATGACCAAATGAAACTGGCTGTGCATGCTGTAGGTGGGTAAATCCTGGTGCAGCGGAGTCAACATGCGCTTTGGCTTGTGCAAGCAACGCTTGTTGCAATTTGCCCACATGCACAGCAAGATCACGAGCACTATTGCGCAAGAACATTCTTAAATCAGTTGCAACTTGATCGTTTCGACTACGGCCGGCGCGCAGCTTGCCGCCGACCTCCGTACCGATTGTTTCAATCAACCCACGCTCGAGTGCTGTGTGTACATCTTCATCAGCCTGTGTTGGCAAGAAATCACCAGAATCAACACGCGAAGCAAGCTCAGTTAGTCCTGAAATCATTGTGTCCAACTCTGCCTGAGTCAACAATCCTGCGTTATGCAGCACTCGTGCATGCGCTTTACTTTGCGCAATGTCGTAGGGCGCAAGCACCCAATCGAACTGCACAGATTCACTCAGCGCAGCCATCGCATCACTTGGGCCGCTGGCAAAGCGGCCACCCCATAGCCGGGTCATGACTTTAGATCACGCCTTGCCGCAATTTTGCTTGGCAGACCCCACAGGTCAACAAAGCCTTTGGCGAGTGACTGATCGAAGGTATCGCCGGTGTCATAAGTGGCCAAGTCGAAATCGTAAAGAGACTGAGGGCTACGCCGGCCAGTTACCCAAGCACGCCCACCATTCATTGCTAAGCGAACTTCACCACTGACAACACTGTTCACTTCATCAAACAAATTAGACAATGCGCGACGAAGTGGACTGAACCATAAGCCGTCATAAACTAACTCGCCCCAGCGTTGTTCGCTCTGACGAGTGAATCTTGCTAAATCGCGCTCAACTGTGACGTTCATGAGTTCTTGATGCGCAGTGATAAGCGCAAGTGCTCCTGGTGCTTCGTAGACTTCGCGACTCTTGATTCCAACCAAGCGATCTTCAACCATGTCGAGGCGGCCAACACCTTGAGCGCCAGCACGCTGGTTAAGGATTTCAATAGCTTGCAACATGGTTACTGGCGTGCCATCAATAGCTACAGGCTTACCTTGATCAAAGGTGATGGTCACTTCGTCAACGGGACGGGAAACTGTTGGATCTTGGGTGTAGGTGTAAAGGTCTTCAATTGGCGCGTTCCAGATGTCTTCAAGGAAACCAGTTTCAACAGCCTTCCCCCAAACATTTTGATCAATTGAATACGGCGATTTCTTGTTAACGTCAATTGGTAAATCATGTTTTTCGGCATATTCGATGGCCTTGTCTCGGGTAAGCGCTAAATCACGTACTGGTGCGATGCACTTGATGTCTGGAGCTAGATTTTGGATACCAACTTCAAAGCGAACCTGATCGTTGCCCTTACCGGTGCAACCGTGGGCCACAATTGTTGCGCCGTGCTTTCGAGCCGCATCAACTAGGTGCTTAACAATTACCGGGCGTGAAAGCGCAGAAACTAATGGATAACGATCCATGTAAAGTGCATTCGCTTTCAAAGCTGGCAAACAATATTCGTCAGCGAATTCTTCACGGGCATCAGCAACTTCCGCTTCAACCGCGCCACACGCTAAAGCCCGCTCGCGAATGACATCCAGGTCTTCACCATCTTGACCAACGTCAACTGCGCATGCAATAACTTCTGCTCCAGTTGCTTCAGCAATCCAGCCGATCCCTACTGATGTATCCAAACCGCCTGAATAAGCCAGGACTACGCGCTCTGCCACTTTTTTCTCCTTAGTTACTTTCACTTACGCTTTGTTGTTCCGGAATTGTCCGGCTAACTCTTTTAATTGCTCCGCAACTTGTGCGCCGCCATCTGGATCTCTGGTGATTACTAGAACTGTGTCGTCGCCAGCCACAGTTCCGATTACTGAATCCAGATCTCCACGGTCAAGCGCTGAGGCTAGATAACTAGCAGCGCCTGGCGGAGTTCTGATTACAACAATATTGCCCGAGTGTGTGACAGTTGCCATCAGGTCGCCGAGAGCACGTGCCAGACGCGAATTATCCTTGCTCGGTAAATCTCCAGTGCTATCTTCAGGAATCGCATAAAAACTAGCTCCGTCAGCACCATGTACTTTAAGTGCGCCGAGGATATCTAAATCTCGACTAAGTGTTGCCTGAGTGACTGAGATTCCATCAAGAGAAAGTAACTGCACAAGTTCCGCCTGAGATGCGACTTGCGCAGCCGCTACAATCTGGGCGATCTTATGCAGTCTTGCCGTACGCGTTGTCATGTTTGCACCTTCCACGATTTGTTAATGGCAGTTTTAAGAATTTCAAGTCCATGGTTCAATTCCGAATTAGTGATTGTTAGCGGCGGAACAATTCGCAGCACATTTGGCAGGGCACTATTTGTAATTAAGCCGAGATCGAGTGCGGTTGCAACTACCTCTGCGCCAAAATCGCCAGTCAAAACTATGCCAAGCATTGCACCACGACCACGGATTTCTTGCACACCGTCACAACCGGCTAAAAAGTTTCGAATATCTTGTTCAATTTTTAGTGTTCGCTCAATCAAAGATTCCTGGCTAACGACATCCAGAACCGCATTTGCTGCCGCGCAAGAGATTGGATTGCCACCGAATGTTGTTCCATGCTGACCAGCACTAAGTAACGTGCCAGATTTGCCAAAACCTATGCAGGCACCAATCGGCAAGCCCCCACCAAGACCCTTGGCCAATAGAAGAATGTCCGGCAAGATTCCCGCTTGCTGATAAGCAAACATGGTTCCAGTTCGGGCAATGCCTGTTTGAACTTCATCAACTACCAACAGCGCGCCTGTCTCGTCACAAACCTGGCGAGCGGCTTGCAGGTATTCAGGTGTCAGTGGGATTACTCCACCTTCACCTAAAATCGGCTCCAACCACAGCGCCGCCGTTTCAGTCGTGATAGCGGCACGAAGCGCAACAACATCATTAGGTTCGATGAACGATACATCGGAGAGCAATGGAAGGAAGGGACCTGACTTTACAGACTGTCCAGTAACCGAAAGTGCTCCAGTTGTCCGGCCATGGAAACTACCGACAAGACTGACAAGGCGTCTGCGACCAGTTCTGCGGGATATTTTGATTGCAGCTTCATTAGCCTCAGCTCCTGAGTTGCAGAAAAATACTCGAGCACTCGGATCTGTTAGTTCAACAAGGCGACTTGCTAACTTTAAAACCTGAGGGTGTGCCGCAAAATTACTAGTGTGCCCAAGAGTCGAAACCTGATCACTAACTGCTTTAACTAATTCAGGATGGGCATGACCCAAACTATTCACTGCGATTCCAGACAAAAAGTCAATGTACGACTTTCCATCGACATCCCAGACTGTTGCATTTTGACCTTTGGCTAAAACCATTGAAGGTGTGCCATAAGTAGTCATGATGCTGACATCCCACTGACTTAATGATTCCTGCATTCTCATCCAGGAACCACCATCGTGCCAACACCTTCGTCAGTAAAAACTTCAAGCAGTACACAGTGTTGTTGGCGGCCATCAACAACGGTAGCTTCTGGCACGCCTCCAGTAACTGCTCGCAAACACGCTTCCATTTTTGGCACCATGCCAGTTTCAAGTGTGCCAATCATTCGCTCGAGTTCGCTAACTGTTATCTGTGAAATGAGGTCGCTGATGTCTGGCCAGTTACGGTAAAGCCCAGGAACATCAGTTAATACAACAAACTTTTCCGCGCCCAGCGCGACAGCGATTGCTGAGGCAGCAGTATCGGCATTCACGTTATACAAACTGCCACCGGCGTCCAATGCCACAGTCGAAACAACTGGAACTTGGCCACTTTCAATAATGGCCAAAAGTGAATCTGGATTGACGCGGGTAACATCGCCAACAAATCCGATGTCAACTAGTTCTCCATCCACTAACGCATTCCGACGCACAGCGGTTAACAGACTTCCTTGGTCTCCACTAACACCAACGGCGAAGTCTCCGTGTTGATTTATTAGCTGCACTAACTGGTGCTGAACTTCGTTGATTAAAACATCACGAACTACGGTCATGGTTTCGGCATTGGTGACTCGATATCCACCAACAAACTCGCTAGCCAAGCCACGAGCCTGCAACTGAGCAGAAATTTGTGGGCCACCACCGTGCACGACAACTGGACGCAAGCCACTTAGGCGCAAGTATGCGATGTCTGCGGCAAAAGCGATAAGCAACTCATCATTGACCATGGCATTGCCGCCGAATTTCACGACAATGGTTGAATTACGGAATCGCTCAAGCCAAGGCAGGGCCTCAACGAGAACTGAGGCCTTTTGCTGTGGAGTTAGATGGCTGATCAAGTTGAATAAGCCGAATTCTCGTGGACGTACATTGCAGTTAGGTCATTAGTCCAGAGAGTTGCTGTCTCGAGACCAGAGTTTAAGGAAATGCTAATTTCGACAACTCGACCCGAAAGATCAACTTGCGGTTCTACAGGTAATGCTGATCCGCTACGGCATACTGCTACGCCATTGAAATTCACATCGATACCGTCGGGTTCAAACGTGGCTGCCGTTGTGCCGATCGCTGAAAGAACACGACCCCAATTTGAATCTTCACCATGAATAGCGCACTTCAATAGATTGCTTCGCGATACGCTGCGAGCAACTTCAACAGCGTCTTGCTCACTTGCCGCTGCACTCACGACAATCTTGATATCTTTTGTTGAACCTTCAGCGTCAGCGATTAACTGGCGGGCTAGATCCAAACAGATATAGGTAAGTGCCGTGGTGAATTCAGAGGAATCTGCAACAACACCAGTTGCACCAGATACCAACAACAAAACTGTGTCATTCGTCGACATACAACCGTCAGAATCGATTCGGTCAAAACTTACTCGCGTTGCCTGTCGCAGCGCAGCATCTGCATCAATTTGGCTAATAACAGCGTCAGTAGTGAGGACGACCAACATCGTGGCAAGACCAGGGGCCAACATTCCAGCACCTTTAGCCATGCCTCCTATACGCCAACCTTGTTCAGATTCAAATGTGGAAGTTTTTGAAACTGAGTCCGTGGTCATGATGGCTTTGGCCGCTTCATCTCCACCAGTTTCAGAGAGTTTCGTGAATGCATCACGAATGCCGCTGAATAGATTTTCGGTTGGTAGGCGCTTGCCAATTAGACCGGTAGAGCAAACTGCAACTTCAATTGCACCAACTTCAAGCAACTGCGCTACTAACTCGGCAGTGTGGTGGGTATCAGCAAATCCACCCGGTCCAGTACACGCATTAGCCCCACCTGAATTGAGTACAACAGCTTTGAATGCACCGCCGGTTAAACACTGCTGAGTCCAAAGCACTGGCGCAGCCTTAATACGATTCGAAGTGAAAACACCCGCGGCAATATTCGTGGGCCCAGTGTTCACGATCAGGGCAACATCAGGATCGCCAGAGGTTTTCAGCCCGGCAGCGACACCTGCTGCGATGAACCCTTGCGGGTAAGTCACACTCACGGCGCAATGCCGATCGCACTTAGCCCTGTGTTCTCGCTAAAACCAAACATCAAGTTGGCATTTTGTACAGCTTGACCAGAAGCACCTTTGATTAGGTTATCTATCGCTGCAATGATGGTGACTCGATTCGTGCGAATGTCTCTAGCGATTTGCATGTGCACCGCATTGCTGCCCAGTGTGGCTGCCGTAGCTGGAAGTTGGCCTTCGGGCAGAACCTGGACAAAAGGTTCGTCAACATAGGCATTCGCTAAAACTTCGCGCAATTCACGTTCTGATACTTCTGATTTCACACTGATGGTAGCCAAAATGCCACGAGGCATCGGAGCGAGCATCGGCGTGAAGTTAACCGAAACTGGTGAATCAGTCAGGATCTGCAATTCTTGTTCAATCTCGGCGGTGTGCTGATGAGTTCCGCCTACCTTATAAGCAGAAATTGATCCAGCAATTTCACTTGCAAGTAAATTGGCGGTAGGTCGACGCCCTGCTCCCGATGTTCCTGAAGCCGCAACAATTACAGCATCGCTTGCATCAACCAGCCCGCTGGCAATTAGTGGAGCAAGGCTGATTTCAATTGCAGTTGCGAAACAGCCAGGGTTTGCAATTCGAGAGCTAGCCGCAATTTGTGCCCTTCGTCCTGGTAATTCTGGAAGTCCGTAAACAAATGAGCCAGCATAGGCACCGCCATAAAATTTTTCCCACTGCTTTTCGTCGGTTAATCGATAGTCCGCACCTAGATCAACAATTTTTACTGAACTTGGTAACTCCGCGATTAATGCGCCAGATGTGCCATGTGGCAGTGCCAGAAAAACGAGCTCTGCCCCCGCAAGTGCCTGCGCAGTTGTGTCGGCAAATTTCAAGTCAGCTAAGTCTGATTGAGCAGAAAATTGAGGATGTACTTCTGTCAGCCGACTGCCAGCTAATGATCCAGCAGTAATTGCTGTTAATTCAAACGATGGATGAGCATGAATTAAGCGAATAAGTTCGGCACCCGCGTATCCAGAAGCGCCAGCAATGGCTACAGTTGTCATTCCTCAATTATACATAGGTCTGCATAATTGCATAATTACGACTATCTCAAGTTCTTTGCCTAAGTCGCGGTTAGCAAACAGTAAAACCACTGTTCGCTAGTTGCGGGTTCAGGTCCCAACAACTAGCGAGAGTTGGTGACTTAAGGAAGCAGAGTTACTTTGCCTTGCCCGTTTACCGAGTAAAACTTCAAATAATCAACGGTCATACTTGATGTCGTTAAGGCAGGATCGATTGCTCCACCCATGCCACCACCCATTGCCACGTTCAAGATGGCATAGAACTTTGGATCGCCACCTGAAGCTGTTGGACCAAATGGCCATAAGTTATTTGGAACTGAAGATTTATTTAGCGTGTATTGCGCATTGCCATCTAAGTACCAAGTTAGTGAAGTTGGCGTCCACAGGATGCCATAGGTGTGATACGCATCTGAAAGCTTGGTACTCAATGACACTGTGTTGTTCCCTGGTCCTTGAATGTGATCCCATTGGTTGGTATTAGCCCAATGCGCGGTACCCCAGTTGGTGTAAGGAGCATTTCCTTCACCTTCCATGATGTCTATCTCGCCGCAAAGTGGCCATGGCCGGGATCCGATATCGTTACCCAACATCCAGAATGCAGGCCAAGTTCCGCCACCGGCAGGATTCTTAATTCGAGCTTCCAAATAGCCGTAAGTGAAGTTCACTTTGTTGTAGGTAGTTATTTTTCCACTACTCCACTCACATTTGCCGTAGTAGCAGTTGGGAGCCGTACTCGAAGAAAGTTTGTTGGCGGTGATTACTAAGTTGGAAGAACCGTTCAACTTATTTGCCGCGCTTGTGTACCATTCACGTTCACCATTACCCCAGCCACAGTTACCCGAACTACAGCCATCTTCAAGATCGGTCGCCCAGAAACTTGAATTCGGTCCCGTTCCGGCGGTTCCGTTGAAGTCATCTTGCCAAAGCAGAACCATAGAAGCCGATGACGTTGGATTTGGTGTCGGAGTTGGTGTTGGATTTACGACTGCAGCTTGGTCGTATGCGATATTTATGATGTCAACAATGTCCGTGCCAACGTTATTCACGTACGCGGAAATTTGGGTGTACAAGTTACTTCCAACACCATCAGTATTAATAATGGCGAGGCTTCCATTTCCGCTTGCATCGGTCAACGAACTTACAGTTGCTTGGTGCACGCCGGTGCCTGGATCCGAACCACCGGTTGCCACAGAGCCAACTCGCACATGAGAAGTTGAGTTACTGTAACCCTTACCCAAAATGAGTGTTACGGATTTATTTGCAGCAATGGCGCCGAGTTTGTCAGTTACATGGAAACTAACAGTTTTGGTCGAGGCAACCGGTAAATGAACTGTGCC
>Ga0114959_10003300_pt1 | contig 12742 bp, 9 predicted proteins | sample C_130625_EF_Meta_FD_87317 | JGI IMG/M metagenome (GOLD analysis project Ga0114959, IMG submission 87317) | Freshwater microbial communities from Lake Croche, Canada to study carbon cycling - C_130625_EF_MetaG | ecosystem: Environmental > Aquatic > Freshwater > Lake | place: Lake Croche, Canada...
AGGCGGATCATGCCTGGCGAAACGTCGCTCGGCCGCTGATCGACGAACGGCGAGCGACGATCGCCACAATGGCCGGCGATGAGCGGGACTCGATCGAGCGGTCAGCCGCGGCCTTTCAGGAACTGACGACGACGGAGCGGCGAGACCTCGCCACGGTGGCGTCGGCGCTGGCCGATCCGAAGCGGGACGAACTTCGAGCCGCTGCCCGGCTCTGGCACTTGATCATCGCCGCGAGCGATCCACCGGATCGGAAGAACATCGTCCAGCTCGATCCTGAGAGCCGGCTCGAATGGCTCGAACGGCGATCGCGGTTTCGCGAATGGATGGGTGAGCGGCGGGGCCTTCCGCCAGGGATCGAAGGCGGCCCCATGCCGCCGCGGGTGCCGGGGCCCGGAGGGATCCCGGGCGACGGTCGGCCGCGCTGGCAAGGTCCACGCGGCGAAGGCGGGCCCCAGGGCCCGCGTGGTGACGGCCGGTCGCGGGGCGAGCCGGGGCCACGAGGCGAAGGGATGCGACCCGAGGGCGGAACACGGAGCGACCGCGTCGGTCCACGGCCCGGTGAGCAACGCCCTGAGCTTCCAGAGGATCTGCCGCGAGGCTCCGTCACCCCTGACCTTCCTCCGCGAGAAACTCCAGCAGCGCCCGGTTGAAGATCTCCGGGGCCTCTAGTGGCACGAGGTGACCTGCGGCCGGCACGATCAGGAGCTTTGCGTTGGGCATGATGTCCTCGGCGGCTTCCAGGCACGCAGGGGGCGTGATCTGATCCTCAGCGCCCACCACGAGCAGCGTCGGCACGCGGACGTGCCGCATGGCCTCCGTCATGTCGGGCCGATCACCGAGCGCCGCCAGCGCTCCCTGGATCGTCGGCACCCGCTGCCGCTCGATCATCGACCTCAAGAGCAGGTCATTCTCTTCCCGGCGGGCAAGCGCCGCGGCATCGGCGTCGCTCCGTGCCGCGGCCAACAGCCGCGGGATCATCGCGTCGGCCAGAATTGACTGTCCGAGCCGGCCCACCTTGCCGGCGAGGTCAACCCGGGCCGAACGGGCCTCGGGCGTGTCGGCCTCGAGCTTCGTGTCGACGAGGACGAGGCTTGCTACGCGGTCGGCATGCCGCGCCGCCACGTGCTGGGCCACATAGCCTCCCATCGACACACCGCAGATCACCGCTGGCCGCTCCACGTGAAGCGCGTCGAGCACCGCAGCCACGTCGTCGGCAAACCCGGCGATGCTATCGGGCAGAGAGCCGCTCGCCCCGAATCCGCGCAGGTCGGGTGCGATCAGTCGCACTGACTCGGCCAGTGGCGACTGCCGCGCCCACATGCCGTGGTCGAGCGGAAAGGCGTGGAGGAGCACGACAGGGAGCCCGCTTCCGGCCGTGTGGACAGCCAGTCGCGAGTCGCGGACGTCAACGTGATGGGTGTGCATGGGAACGGAGAGCAGGTTTTCAACCTGCTCAGAACTCGGCACAGGTTGACAACCTGTGCTACTGGGGACTGTGCGACGGAATGTAGAGCAGGTTGGTAACCTGCTCAGAGCAGGACACAGGTTGCCAACCTGTGCTACGGGGGACTGTGCGACGGAACGTAGAGCAGGTTGGTAACCTGCTCGGTATTTGGCACAGGTTGACAACCTGTGCTACGGGGAGATGGTGCTACTGGGGACGTGTCTTCAAGGCCGCGCGGAAGCGTTCGAGGTTGCGGCGGATCGTGACGTTGTGCGGCTCCTGCCGGACCGCGAGGAGTTGTGTCCGCTCCGCGCCGGCCGCATCGCCGGCCGCAGCTCGGCAGTGGGCCATCGTGTCGAGGTAGCTCGGGCTATCGAAGGAGAGCTCCAGCGACCGCTTCGAATACCGCAGCGCCTTGCCGACGTCGCCCTCGGTGTTGGCCGCGAGCCAGGCGTATTCGTTGTAGCCGTTGGGGTCGTCGGGGACCGCCTGGATCTCCTCGTCGATCTGCTCGAGCGCCTTCGTCACCCGCGCTGCCGCATCGGCCCGCTGCGCGGGATCGTCGTCGCCCAGCCGATACCAGGCAATCAGGGAATCGACATCCTTGGGATGGGCGGCGAGTGATTCCTCGAGCCGGCTACGAGAGGCCGCCGGATCGCCGTGGCTCGCCGCATCGCAGGCCACGAAATAGAGCATTCGCGACCGTATCGCTCGTGGGTCGCGCTCCAGTCGCATCAGAATCTGGTTGATGTCGTCGCCACCGCGGCCGTCGAGCACCACGCGAAGCATTGCCGCGGCCTCTCCGTCGCGACCGTGGTCGTGAAGGAACTCCGCCCCGATGACGCCCGCCAACGCGAGTTCACCGAGGGGTGACGTCTTGTCGTCCACGATCGCGCGATACTCCCGCAGCGACCAGTCGGGCGCGCCCCAGCGGGCCAGCAGCATGGCGGCCTGCAGCCGCCGGCTGAGTTCGCCGCCGTCGCCGAGAGCGGCCGCCGCACGGTCGGCCAGATCAACGGCAACCGCCTCGTCGCCCATGCGGCGGTGCGCCACTGCCGCGGCATATGCCACCAGCGGAGCGAACGAGTCGCCGCCAGGCGCGACTCTCTCCGCCAGCAGGCTCGCCGCCTGCGGCACGCCGTGATCCGAAAGCCAGGCGAGTTCGTTGGCGAGCAGGTCGTCTTCTGCAGCGGATCCGTGGCAGGCGTCGAAGAGTCGCGCCGCCTCGGCGACCGCGGCGTCGTGGCGGCCCGCGGCGGCGAGCAGTTCCGCCAGCACTCGGCGGAAGATGCGGGTTGTCTTGGCGTCGCCGAGCGTGCCGTCACCGTCGTCGCCGACTGGGATGCGGGCCGCCCCTTCGCCGGACCGCTCCAGAAGCCGCACCGCCGCGATCGCCTCGTCGACCGCGGCGGCCGACGGCGCGGCCGAGCAGTCGATCAGGGCCCGCACCAGTCGCGCCGTTGGGCGGCCGCTTGGGCCGATGCCCGATGCGATCCGGGGGGCGATCTCTGTCCAGACCGGATCGTCGGGATGCCACTCGCGGGCAAGGAGTGCCGCAGCAATCCGGGAGCCCGCGGTCGTTCGCTCGAGCCGCACGATCCGCGCCAGCGGCTCGATTCCCGCGTCGTCGTCGAGCCGCAGAAGCCGGTGCATCAGGTTGACGCGGGCGTCGAAGTCGCCGCGGCTGTAGCGGTCGAGCATGCTCGTCACCGCTGGCGAATCGGTGGCCGAGGCGATGGGCAGCGCTTCGACGAGCCAGCGCGCCTTCAGCGCCACTTCGAGGTCGTCGCTCGATTCCGCGGCGGCGAGGAGTGCGTCGGCGGCATCGGCGCCGATCGCGGCGAGCTTCCCCGCGGCTCCCTCACGAACCGCATACTCGTCGTCGCCGAGCTGGCCGATCAGGTCCGCAATGGTCGCGGTGTCGCCTGCATCCGCGCACGCACGGTGGCCCGCCAATGCCAGGAGGCACGAGACCACGACGAACGCCCTCGCGAGTGCCAATGGCCGCATGCGGAAACCCTCGCGGACAGATCAGGCCGACACCCGATGAGTGCCCCACTGAAGCCTATGGCTCCGGACCAAGCCTGGGCAAGCAGGGGGTCGCAGATGGCAAGCGGAAAAAGGTGACAGCCACCGTTTGTCTGAAGACCCCGGCCTATGGCCGGGGCCACGTCGCCTTCGGCGACTGGCAAAGGGTGGCTGTCACCTTTTTCCCGCCCTACGTCGCGTCGGGCTCAATGCCCAGATCCCGGATCGTGACGAGCGCTTCCAGCGGTATCCCGCGGGCGGCGAGCGCCTCGCGGCCCCCGGCGAGCCGGTCGATCACCGCCACGAGCCGCTCCACCACGAGGCCAAACTCCTGCGCCCGGTCGATCGCCAGAAGCGACGAACCGCCGGTCGTGACAACGTCTTCGACGATCACTACCCGCTGACCAGGCTCCACCGGGCCCTCGATGTACTTCTGCAGGCCGTGGCCCTTGGCCTCCTTGCGGACCATGAAGCCCTTGAGCGGCAGGCCTGCCACGCCGGCCATGGTGACCACGGCTCCAGTCACGGGATCGGCGCCGATCGACATCCCGCCGACGGCGTGCGGCAGCGGCCCGGCCGCCTCGAGTCGGTCGAGGATCGCCCGGCCGACGAGCATCGCCCCGTGGGAATCGAGCACCACCTGCTTGGCGTCGAGATAGAAACTCGCCACCCGGCCCGACGCGAGTGTGAAGGTGCCTCGCTTCAGAGCGCGGGCGGCGACGAGGTCGATCAGGTCGCGGGAGCGTGATGCTGCTGGGTCGGCCATAGAGCAGAAGTATAAGGGGGGACGTACCATGTTTTTGACTCCCCTCACGCGGAACCTAGAATTCGACCGGTTTTCCATCCGGCCGGAGCATCTTCATGCGGCTCGGTTTTGCCCTCGTCCGCCGCGTTGCAGTCGCCGCCTGGCTCACAGCCTGCTCGCTGGCCGCACCGGCGGTGGCGGGCACCGTCATGGTGCCGGTCCGGCTGCCACTCACCGGCACCCGCGACACGCAGGTCGAGGCTGCCGTGCTCCGCAGCCTCGGACAGTTGCGCGACGCGGCACCGGAGCGGGGCACGCTCGTGCTGCGGTTTGACGCGGTCGATGGCGAGGCCGCGGGGGGCAGCGACTTTGGCCGCGCGCTCGAACTCGCCCGCTTCCTCGCAGACGACCGGCTCGCCGGTGTGAAGACGGTTGCATGGTTACCTGAGGGCGCGACGGGCCATGCGGTGCTCGTGGCGCTGGCGTGCGACGAGATCGCGATGCCCGCCCAGGCTGTGCTCGGCCCCGCAACCGGCGCCAGTGACCGGCCCGACGAGGCGGTGAAAACCGCGTATCGACTGACGGCCGCGCGGCGGCGGACGATACCGCCTGCGGTGGCCGAGGCGTTTGCCGATTCGGCCGCCCGCGTGGTCCGTGCCTCGACCGACGACGGCGAGCAGTTCGTCGGTGAGCCCGAACTCGACGACCTCCGCAAGCGAGCTGCGGTCATCGACGTCGAACCGCTCCAGCCCTCGCCCCTCGCTTTCGACGGCCGCCGTGGCCGGGAACTCGGGTTTGTGAGGATCCTCGCCCGCTCGCCCGCCGAACTCGCCCGCGCAATCGGCGTTGCGGAGCGCGACCTGGCCGCCGATCCGGCGCTCGACGGTGGCTGGCGGCCGGCGCTCGTCTCGCTCACCGGCGCCGTGGGCCCCGAGGCGGTGGCGCGGCTGCAGGCCCGCATCGAGCGGGCGATCGCCGACGGATCGAACTTCATCTGGCTGCGAATCGAGAGCGCGGGGGGCGCCCCCGAGCAGAGCCTGGTGCTCGCCAACTGGCTCTCCGGCCTCGATCCGACGAGCGTGAAGACGGTGGCCTACGTGCCGCGAGAGGCGCGGGGCGACGCGGCGCTGGTGGCCTTGGCCTGCGACGAACTCGTCATGCACCCTGGGGCCACGATCGGCGGCGAAGGGGCGGCGTCGATCGCGGGCCGGCGAGCCGACTCGATCGTGGCCGCCTGGCGCGGGGGCGTGGCAAAACTCCGCGACCGTTCCTGGTCGCTGCCGGCGGCGCTCGTGGTGCCAGGGATCACGGTCCACCGCGCGGAGGAGCAGGGCTCCGGCCGCATCGAATTCTTCAGCGAGGCGGAACTCGCCGCCCGCGCCGACCGCGACAGCTGGCGGCTGGGCCCCGTGATCGGCACCGGACCGTTCGCCCTCGACGGCCGCCGCGCCGAGGAACTCGCGATCGCGGCCCACGTCGTGGACGACGCCGAGGGCCTCCGGAAGGCCTATGGGATCGAGGGGCGGGTCGCGGTCGCGGAGCCGGGCTGGGCCGACCGATTGCTCGAGGCCCTCGCCAGCCCGAGCCTCGCCTGGCTCTTACTCATGATCGGTGCCGCCGGCCTCTACATCGAGCTCAAGACGCCCGGCATCGGGTTTGGCGGATTCGTGTCGATGGTGGCGTTCATCGTCTACTTCTGGAGTCAGTACCTCAACGGCACCTCCGGCTGGCTGGAGGTGATGCTGTTCATCGCCGGTGTGATCTGCGTGGCTGCGGAGATCTTCGTGCTGCCGGGCTTCGGCGTGCTCGGCCTCGGCGGAGGACTGCTCGTGATCGCATCGATCGTGCTTGCCAGCCAGTCGTTCGTCCTCCCGGTCAACGAGTATCAGATCCGGCAGATGCAGTGGTCGCTGATCGGGATCCTGGGGGCGGCGGCGGGCGTCGCGACGCTCGGGATTCTGCTGCGGCGGTGGCTGCCATCGACGCCGATTCTGCGGAACGTGGTGCTCGAGCCGCCCGCGGACGCGGGGCCCGATGACGCGCTCGACGATCTCATCGGCCGCATCGGCACGACCACCACGCGGCTGGCGCCGGCCGGCAAGGCGCGGCTCGGCGACAGTGTGCGGGACGTGGCCAGTGATGGCCCGCTCATCGAGCCCGGCACGGCCGTTCGCGTGGTCGGCGTCCGCGGTGGCCGCGTGATCGTGCACCCGGTGGGGGACGCATGACGCCGCTGATGTGGGTGGCGGCGCTCGTGGTCGTGGGTCTCGTGGCGCTCGCGCTCGAGGTCTTCGTGCCGTCGGGCGGCGTGCTTGGCTTTCTGAGCGTGGTGGCCCTGGTTGCCGGTGTGGCGCTGGCGTTCGTCGAGCAGGGCCCGTGGTTCGGCACGGCCGTGCTCGCGGTCACCTGCCTCGCCGTGCCCCTGGTGCTGGCGGTGGCCTTTCGGGTCTTTCCCGAGACACCCCTCGGCCGCCGCGTGCTGCCGCCTCCGCCGCGGCCAGACGAGGTGATGCCCGACGCCGACCGTCGCGCGGTGCTCCGGTCGCTCGTCGGCCGCCGCGGCCAGACGTCGAGCGACCTGCTGCCCTGGGGAGATGTGGAGATCGACGGCGTCGACCACCAGGCCGTCAGCGAGGCCGGCCCGATCGCCCGCGGTGCGGCGGTCGAGGTGGTGGGCACCCAGGCGACGTCCCTCGTCGTCCGCGTTGCGATGGAATCACCGGCACGACCGGCACCAGCGCCGCGTCCGAGCGCCGTGCCACGGGACCTCGAAGAGGCCCTCGAGACCTTCGACTTCAACGCCCTCGATCAGAGCCAGGCCCCGGAAACCACGCGGCATCCCGGGCAACTTGACTCGCCCGACACCCCGAACAAGGCTTGACGGCTGCGGCGCTACGCCGCGATCGCCTGACCTAGGAGCCCACCATGCCCCTTTTCACCCTCATCGTGCTCGGCCTGGGAGTCTTCGCCCTCCTGGTCGTGTTCGCCGTGATGGCCCGATACCTGCGGCTCTGGGTGCAGTCGGTGGCGTCGGGAGCCGGCATCGGCCTGTTTGATCTCGTGGCGATGAGCTTCAAGAAGGTGAACCCCGCGGTGATCGTGCGGAGCAAGATCATGGCGGTGCAGGCAGGCCTCGGCGACTCCACCGGCATCACCCGGCAGGGGCTCGAGGCCCACTACCTCGCTGGTGGCCGCGTGCCGCTGGTGGTGCAGGCGCTGATCGCCGCCCACAAGGCCGGCATCCGCGAGCTCGACTTCAAGCGGGCTGCCGCAATCGACCTCGCCGGCCGCGACGTCCGCGAGGCGGTGCAGACGAGCGTCTACCCGAAGGTGATCGACTGCCCCGGCAAGAATAGTGGCCGCGAGTCGCTCGACGCCGTCGCCAAAAACGGCATCCAGCTCAAGGTGAAGGCTCGCGTCACCGTGCGGACGAATCTCTACCAACTCATCGGCGGTGCCACCGAGGAGACGATCATCGCCCGCGTAGGCGAGGGGATCGTGTCGGCGATCGGCTCCGCGGAGAAGCACTCCGATGTGCTCGAAAACCCCGACGTGATCTCGAAGACGGTGCTCGCCCGCCGCCTCGATGCCAACACCGCCTTCGAGATCGTGTCGATCGACATCGCCGACATCGACGTAGGCGCCAACATCGGCGCCCGCTTGCAGGCCGACCAGGCCGAGGCCGACACCCGCGTGGCCCGGGCGAACGCCGAAGGCCGACGGGCGATGGCGGTGGCGAAAGAGCAGGAAATGATCGCCGCCATTGAAGAAAGCCGCGCGGCGCTCGTGGAGTCGGAGGCCGAAGTGCCGAAGGCGGTAGCCGACTCGCTCGCGTCGGGCCAGCTGGGAATCACCGACTACTACAAACTCCGCAATCTGCAGGCCGACACCGACATGCGGCGGAGCATTGCCACCGGGCCGATACCCGCCGTCGCCGGCGGCCAGTGACCCTCGTTGGGAGCAGCCTCGCCATGCAGGCCGTGGGACCACTTTTCGCCGCCGGCTTCGACTGGATCGAAGGCCTGCTGCCGCTCCTGTTCGTCATCTTCTGGATCGTGTCGCAGGTCGTAAACCTCGTGCGTCGCGTGGCGGGCGACGGCGGACGTCCCGCCGCGCCGCCTGTGCGGCCGCCGCGCCGCCCCGTGGCTGGCGAGCCGCCTGCTGACGTTCGTGTGGAACTCGAGCGGCAGATCGAGGAGTTCCTGCGGCAGTCTCGCGGCGGGAACCCGCAGCCGACTCCGGCGCCGCAACCGGCCGCGCAGCGGAAGCCGGAGCCGCGGCCGCAGCAACGTCCTGCCGTGCAGCGGTCGAACCGACCGCAGGCGGCGGGCACGTCGTCGGTTCGCCGCACGCCGCCTCCGCTCCCACCAAAGCCCGGGGCTCCTGCGCCCCGTCTCGGGGATCGTCCATACGCGCCGCTCGGCGAGGCAGGCGACGACATCATCGAGCACGTGAACGACGCATTCGCCCAGGATCTTGGTCACCGCGATTCGATGCTGTCGTCGCCGACGGCCGCGAAGCCGAAGGCGGTGGCCACAGGCGGCGTGGCCGACGAACTCGCCGTGGCGATCCGCGATCCGGCCGCGCTGCGGCGGCTGATCGTGATGCGCGAGATTCTCGACCGGCCCGTTCACCGCTGGGAGTGAGTGCAGCGAGGAGCCCGCAGGAACAGCCCGCGGCCTCACGGCCGGTCGGCTTCCACGACGCTGTATCGATGCGAGTCAGAAAGGCACACAGGTTGACAACCTGTGCTACTTCCTGAGTAGCTCAGGTTGTCAACCTGAGCATGCGGCCAGGACGCGGCCGCGGTTACCTTCGCCTTGCCGGTGCTGGCATCCGATGCTGGCGCGGCTCGCCGTGGCCCATCCCGCCCCCGCAGGTTCTCCCGTCTGCCCGCCGCGACGGGAAACCCTCGTTGCGAGGGGGGTTTGCGGGGCTTCGCCGGGGCGTTTCCCCGGGGTCTGGCGCGGATGGAATTCGAGGCTTGAGCGGTCGCCGCGGCTGGACTACAAGAGGTGCGGCAGGGTCGCTTCGGTGGCCCGAACGCAGCGCGTAGACGAGGACGCCCAAGCCTCGTCTACGCGCTTTTTTGGTGCCGAAGAATAGGGCCTGTGTCCAAGGATGGATGAGGCAGGCATGTCGTCGCTCCAGTTCAACGCGGTTGTGTTCACCGCGCCCGTGCGATTCGTCGCTGCCATCGCGCTGCTCGTCTCCTCGGCCTCAGCGGCCGATGACGCGGCGGTGCTGCCCGTCACGGTCACCGTGGCCGCCGACCACGCCTACCTGAGGTGTGGTGCGGGCGACGATTACTATCCGACCGAACGGCTCTCCGTCGGCACCGAGGTCGAGGTCTGGGCGTTCGATGCTTCGGGCTACTGCGCCGTGCGTCCTCTCCGGAGCAGCTTCAGCTGGATGCTGGCCCGCGATGTGCAGGCCGAGTCAACCGGCCACGAGGGCGCCGCCAGTGGCGGTCGCACCACCGGCGTGGTGGTGACCGACGGTGCCGTCGCCCGCGTCGGGTCGCAGCTCAATGACCTGCGGCACGTCACGCAGGTCGCGCTCGAGGCCGGCGAACGCGTCACCATCATGGAACATGTGCAGGTCGCCGGGGGTCGCCATGCAGGTGCTTGGGTGCGGATCGAGCCGCCCTCGGGCGAGTTTCGCTGGGCGCGGGCCGAGGATCTCGCGCTGCCGCCGGCCCTCGCCCCTGTCCCCGATCCCGCCGCGGTGACCGACGCCGCCGGCCTCGCGGCCGCGGGTGTGGCGGTCGACGCGATTCGCGACGCCGGAAGCGCCGTGACGCAGGCCGTGGCCGAGTTTGACGCCGCCGCGGAGACCGCCGCGCAGGAGCCTGCGAGCGGCATGACAAAACTCCTGTCGGGCTGGCTGCCCCGCGGCACCAACGTGTTCGACCGCTCCACGCCGGCGGCGCCGCCGCCCGCCGTGAGCGCGGGGGCCGCCGCCGCCTCGGGCGACGAACTCGCCGACATCGACCTCGCCCTGTCGCTTGCCGTGACTGGGCAGAGCGATTCGTGGAATCTCGCGCCGCTGCGGGAGCGGCTCCGGCTCGCGGCCACCCGGACCACCTCGCAGTCGGACCGCACGCGGGCCCAGGCCATCGACGCCCGGCTGGCGCGGTTTGAGTCGATCCAGGCCAAACAGCAGGGGCTCATGGTGGCGGCGGCCGAACAGCCCGAACCGCTGCGGCTCGGTGGGATGTGGTCGAGCCTCTCAACGCTCGGGTCGCGGCCGGTGCGGCCCGGCGTGCTTCCCGGCGGCCAGCCGGCGGGCGGTCAGCCGACCTGGACCCCGCCCGACCAGATGGAAACGACCGGCCGCCTCGCCACCGTGATCTCGCGACGCCCAGACGCACCGCGGTGGGCTGTCGTGGACAACGTCAACAATGTGATCGCGTTCGTCACGCCTCAGCCGGGGGTCGACCTCGGGCCGCTCGTCGGCCAGCAGGTCTCGGTTCGCGGCGCTCGTGGCTACATGCCGGAGTACAAGCGGCCCTGTCTCGTCGCCTCGGAAGCTCGCGTCCGGATCGCGTCGGTGCCGGCACCTCTCGCGCGGCCCGACGGGACGCAGTAGCTCGTCACCGCTTCTGCAGGGCGTCGAGCTGGTCGGCAGTCATCCACCGAGCCGCCAGTTCAGCCTGCACCTGCTCAGTGCCGGGGCTGTGGGCCGGCGCTGTCGCAGCCTGTCGGCCGCTCGCGAGCGTGACGAGCGCCGTCCGATCGGCCGGCGTGGACCGCGTCATGCGGTCGGCGATCCGCGACACCGCCGCCGGGTTGCGGGCGGCCGCCGCGGCAAACTGCGACATGAACAGGCTGATCTCGTGGAGGTTTGCCGCCGCGGAATGAACGATGATCGGCTGGAGCGAGCGGGTGACGATTTCCAGTCCCATCCCATCGACGTCGAGGAAGGCGTCGATCTGTACGCTCTGCCGCTGCCGGCCGGTTGCCGCATCCGCGTCGGTCGCATACCGCAAGACCAACAGGCAGGAACCGGTGAGCTGCTTGGGGGCGAGCGGACCGTCGTAGGCGCCGCGGCCGTGGAAGACGTAGAGGCCGCCGCGGTCTCCCCGCTCGTGATGGAGCAACTGCACGACCCCCACGGTGCCGTAGCCGTCGGAGAGCCGCCACTGTCCGGCTGCCATCGGGTCAAAGGTAAGGCGGCTGATGCCGAGCACCCGCCAGACCTCGACGAGCGTCTCGGGCTTCGAGAGCACGAAGTCGAGCAGCGCGGCGTCGCAGGCGATGCTCGCCGTCGGCAGCCGTCGGTAGAGCGTGGTTTGCTCGATCGCCTGTTCGGCGAGCCGGCGTTCTGCTGCCGGCATGCGGCTGAACGGGATCGCCTCGATGGCCCTGCGCCGCGTGTCGCGGCTCGACGACCCAGACTCCGCCATGGCGCCGATGACGCCGCGAGTCAGGCTCGATTCCCCGGCGGCTCGTGCCACCTCGTGAAGCCAGGGCAGGCATGCCAGCCCCAGTAGAAACACCGCGTGACGGCGCATGAACTCAGTCCCCCCTTGCACTGCCCTCCCACGACACCGCGAACGGTGCCGCCTGCGGAAGGTATTCGGCCTGCGGCATGGGGTTGGGCCAGAGATTTCGCCGGGATGCGGTCGCGAGCCGCCGCGGCCTTGTGTGCCTTGCCCCGCCTGTGGCGATGACCGTCGACCACGCTTCCGCACCTTACCCGCTCCGCCGGCACGCGGGCTCGTAGCGTCTTCATTGACCCGGCTCTGCCCGCCCCGTACCGTCGAGGGGGATGAGTCGATGTTGGGCGATCACCCCGGAGGCGGTGTCATGCAGCGGCGGCAGCGAATGAATCGGCGGCGGACCAGATCCCGGCAGGCTCCGCGGGTTATCGAGCGGCTCGAGACCCGGCACGCGTTGGCGGTGAGCTTCGCGGCAGGTGCGTGGACGATCGTGGGTGACGCGAACGCGGCGCTGCCCGACGACACGATCGTCATCGAGCCGAATCCAGCGAATGCCCGCCAGCTGCGGGCGACCGTGAACGGTGCTGTGATCGATGTCCGCTCGGCGGCTCGGGTGAAGTCGATCCACGTCGTTGCCGGCTTTGGCGACGACTCGATCGCGGTGAACGTGCCCGGCAACGAGCGCATCACCACGCGGCTCGAAGGAGGATTCGGCAACGACGTGATCACCGGCGGCGACGGAGCGGATGCGATCTTCGGCGGCCCGGGCCGCGACACGCTCAACGGTCGGGGGGGCAACGACGAGATCCGCGGCAACGGCGGCGTCGACTCGCTCGTGGGCAGCGGCGGCGACGACGCGCTCTTCGGTGGTGCCGGCGTCGACTCCGTCCGCGCCGGCGCGGGCAGAAACACACTCGACGGTGGCCTGGCCATCGACGCGATGTATGGCACCGCCGGCATCGATACCGCGCGGCTCGACGAGGGCGAGCAACTCGTCAGCAACGAGGTCACCAACCCCTTGGCACCCGTCGGAGACATCGCCCGGCTGAAGTCGTGGGCGATCGAGGCAGCGGTGGCGCGC
>Ga0114959_10003305_pt1 | contig 12731 bp, 10 predicted proteins | sample C_130625_EF_Meta_FD_87317 | JGI IMG/M metagenome (GOLD analysis project Ga0114959, IMG submission 87317) | Freshwater microbial communities from Lake Croche, Canada to study carbon cycling - C_130625_EF_MetaG | ecosystem: Environmental > Aquatic > Freshwater > Lake | place: Lake Croche, Canada...
AGGTCGCGCCAGAGAACGCGCCAGAGGTCGTGCACCTGATCGCGGCTGAGCCTGGGGCTGAACCTGTGGCTGAACCTGGGCCTGGGGCTGGGACCGAGACGCTGATCGCCGCCAACGCGCAGGCCGACGTCATTCATACCGCGTGCTTCGTCCCCGCAGCGCTGGAAGGCACGCCAGATGACGCGCCTTCGAGCGAAGCAGTTTTACCGCCCGGCCGGCGCCGGGACGCCATGCGGCTGGTCCGGCGCCATATGGCGATGTCAGCCGCCGCCGGTGTGCTGCCGCTGCCGGCCGTGGATGTCGCCGCCGCAGTGGGCGTGCAGGTCAACCTGCTGCGCGCCCTGTCCCGGCTCTACGCGGTGAAGTTTGACGCCACCCTGGCGCGCCAGCTGGTGCTGGCCCTGCTCGGCGGCGGCGGTTCGGTGCTGCTGGCGCTGCCGGCGGCCAGTGCGATGAAGGCCGTGCCGGTGGTGGGCAACGCCGCCAGCCTGCTGCTGTCGCCGACCTTCGCCACTTTGTCCTGCTACGGCACCGGCCAGGCCTTCGTCCGGCATTTCGAGGCCGGCGGCACGCTGGAGAATTTCATCCCCGCCACCGATGCCGAGCCCGTCGCGGCATGAGGCGGATCGCGATCGCCAACCAGAAGGGGGGCGCGGCCAAGACCACCACAACGGTCAATCTGGCAGCAAGCCTGGCTGAGCGCGGCCGCCGCGTGCTGATCATCGATGTCGATCCGCAGGGCAATTGCTCTGAATGGATCGGCTGCGAGATGAGTGAGGCGTCCGGCAGCTACGCCCTGCTCGCCGGCCCGGACCGGCTAGAGACGCTGATCTGCGACACCACCTTCCCCGGCGTGGCGGCCGTGCCGGCCGCCAAGGCACTGACCGGCATTGAGCGGGCGCTGGCGCGTGAGATGGGGGCGGAGATGATTCTGCGCCGCAAGCTCACCGAGGCCGGCGACAGATGGGACTATGTGCTGTTCGACACGCCGCCCACTCTGGGCATGCTGACCCTCAACGCCCTGACCGCGGCGCGCGAGCTCATCGTCCCCGTTGCCGCCCATGTGCTGGCGCTCTCCGGCGTTGCCCAGCTCATGGAGACGGTCAGCGTGGTGCGTGAGCGCCTGAATCCGGAGCTTTCGGTTGCCGGCATCGTCGCCTGCCGGGTTGACACCCGCACCCGCCATTGCGCCGAGGTGGTGGCAAGCCTGCGCGAGACCTTCGGCCCGCAGGTCTACACAGCCGAGATCCGCGAAAACATCCGCCTCGCCGAGGCACCCTCGTTCAAGCAGTCGATCCTGGACTATAGCGGCAGCAGCTCCGGTGCGGTGGATTACCGGGCGCTGGCGGAGTGCGTGATCGCGCAGGAGTAGCTACCGCTGCTCCCGCGGCCATGGCACCGCTCGGTGCCCCGGATGCTCGGCCAGCACGGCGTCCGCCTCCTCATGCCGCCCCAGATGCCGCAGCGCCACGGCGCCCTTGTCGAAGCCCTCGGCATTGAGCACGAATTTCTGTTGAATATCCGCCCAGCGCCCCGCCGCCAGCTCCCAGTCGTGTCGATCATGGGCGGCACGGGCGAGCGGAATATGCACGTCAATGGACTGCGGCAGCAGGCGCTGGGCATGCAGCAGACAGGCCTCGGCCTCATCGGTCATACCGAGCCGCATGAAGTTGTAGAAAAGATCAAGATGCGCTTCGTATTCCAACGCGAACGAATCCCGGATCTCGGTCAATGTCTTGATGATGTCGCGATCCTCACCGCGCCGCTCGGCAATCGTCAGCCGCATGCGCATGAGGTGCCGACGCCCGGGCATCTCCTGAAACGCCACGTTCAGCGCGGCCTCTGCAGCGTCGATCTCGCCTTTGGCGAGATAGATGTTCACGCGGTTCAGGTTCAGAATATACCAGTGCCCGTTGTCCGGGTCGGCGAACGGTTTCATTCGCTTGTAGACTTTCTCGACATGCATCTCTGCCTCGTCGAGCCTTTTGGCATCAATCAAAAACTCCGTCAGATGATTTGCCGCCTCCGCAGCATAGGGAAACTTCCGATTGGCGGTGACGAGATACTCCTCCACCGTCGCGAGGTCGCCCTTCTCCCGCGCCGACTTGATGCGGAACTCACCCGCCTGCTTGTAATGGTGATACATGATCGGGTCACCGGCCATGCTGCCCCGCCGCCGCACAAGATAGATCGTCACCAGAAGCAGCGTGATCGTGACCACGCCCATGATCGCAGCGCCCATGCCCGCCTCCATCTCATCTCACGCCGTCGCATCGCTCGCAGCAGATCGCCGGCGCTTGCGGCACGGGCCATCCGGCAGCACAGTTGCCGCGTTCAAGCGTTGCCCCAAAGATGGAACCCGCCATGCAAGCCCACCCGATCCCCAATCTCACCATCAACGGCGACCGGCTCTGGGATACCATACACGACACCGCGCAATTCGGCGCCACTCCGAAAGGTGGCATTAACCGTCAGGCGCTGACCGAGACCGACCGCCTCGTGCGCGACTGGTTCCGCACCCAATGCGAGGCCGCCGGTTGCACCGTCTCCATCGACGCGCTCGGCACCATGTTCGCCCGCCGCCCCGGCCGTAACCCCACGCTCCCCCCCATCGCGATTGGCAGCCATCTCGACACCCAGCCCACCGGCGGCCGGTATGACGGCATCATCGGGGTGCTCGCCGGACTCGAAATTCTCCGCACCCTCGCTGAGTCCGGCTATGAGACCAACGCGCCCATCGAGATCATCAACTGGACCAACGAGGAAGGTGCCCGCTTCGCCCCCGCCATGCTCGCCTCGGGCGTCTTCGCCGGCGTCTTCCCACCCGAATTCGCCGAAACCCGCACCGACCGCGCCGGCATCAGCTTCGCCACTGCTCTTGACGCCATCGCCTATCGCGGCCCACTGCCCCCCACCGGCCACGCCCTCTCCGCCCATTTTGAGCTCCATATCGAACAAGGCCCGCTGCTTGAGGCCGAGGGCAAAACCATCGGCGTTGTTACCGGCGTGCAGTCCATGCGTTGGTATGACGTTACCGTGACCGGCCGCGACAGCCATGCCGGCACCACGCCGATGCATCTGCGCCACGACGCCCTGCTCGGTGCCGCCCGTATGATCGCGAGCCTCGCCGATGTCGCCCAAGCCCATGGCCCGGACGCCAAGACCACCACCGGCCTCGTCGAGGTCCGCCCCAACAGCCGCAACGTCGTGCCCGGCGAAATTCTGTTCTCCATGGATCTTCGCCACCCGGACGACGACCAGGTCACCAGCATGGAACGTGCGGTCTTCGCGCGGCTGCACGACATCGCCACCGAAGCCGGCCTCACCCTGCACATAGAGACCACCTGGATCTCGCCCGCCGTCCGCTTCGATCCCGCCTGCCTCACCGCCATCCGCAACGCCGCCGCCATCGCGGGCCACGCCGCGCGCGACATCACCTCCGGCGCCGGGCATGACAGCGCCTATCTCGCCCGCGTGTGCCCCACCGCGATGATCTTCGTCCCCTGCGCCGGTGGCCTCAGCCACAACGAGGCCGAATCCGCCACGCAGACCGACGTCACCGCCGGCGCCGATGTTCTGCTCCGCGCCGTGCTGGATTTCGATCGTGGCCTGGGCGAGACTGCCACCAATCCGCACAGGGACCAGACACGATGAGCCTCGTTATCCACGGCACGCCGCGCAGCCGCACCATCCGCAATCTCTGGATGGCCCATGAACTCGCCATCCCGTTCACCCATGCGGATGTCGGCTTCGGCGAGACCGGCAGCCGCAGCGCTGCGTTCCTGGCGATCAACCCCAACGGCCATGTCCCGGCGATCGTGGATGACGGTGTGGCGATCTGGGAATCACTCGCCATCAACCTCTATCTCGCCCGCAAGCATGGCGGCCCCCTCGCCCCCGCCACCATCGGCGAGGAGGGCCAGATGCTGTCCTGGACCTTGTGGGCCGCAACCGAGTTGGAAACCCACGCCCCCCAGGCGATGTATCACACCGCCCTCTACCCGCCCGAGCAGCGCGACCCGGCGGTGGTCACGAAGGCACTGGACGCGCTGGTGGCTCCACTCGCCGTGCTCGACGCAGCGCTTGCCAAAGGCCATGGCCATCTGGTCGGCGACCACCTCACCGTGGCCGATCTCAACGTTGCCTGCTGCATCTTCTATCTGCGCTTCACCCCGCAGGCCCTGGCCGGTCTTGACCATGTCCGTGCCTGGTATGCCGCCTGCGTGACACGACCGGCCGCCATCACCGCCTTCGCGCTGCGCGACGAGGTGCCCCAACCCATCTGAGCCGAAGGGGAGGCCAGCCGCATGGAGACCCTCCCTGGCTCGCCGCTGCGCCATATTGGCATCGCCGTCGCGTATGTGCTGATCGTCAGCGCACTCGCTGTCATGGGCTTCGTTCATGCCGGCTGGAGCTTGGACGACGCCATCTACATGGTCGTCATCACTGTTTTCTCGGTCGGGTTCAGCGAGGTTCACCCCGTTGTCTCAGACCCGTTCCTTCGCAACATGACCATCGCGCTGATCGTGTTGGGCTGCACCGGCATGATATATCTCACCGGTGCCATCGTGCAGTTCTTCGCCATGGCGCAACTGCGGCAGATGCTGGGAAAGACCAAGATGAACCTGCAGATCGAGGCCTTGCGCAACCACATCATCATCTGCGGCTTTGGCCGCCTCGGCTCGCAGCTCGCCGCCGAGCTGAAGGCAGGGCTCGCCGCGTTCGTCATCATCGAACAGAACCCGCAGCGTTGTGCGGAGATCCGCGAAATGGGCCTGCTGTACATGCAAGCCGACGCGACGGATGAGGCGGTGTTGCTCGAGGCCGGCATCCTGCGCGCCCGGGCGCTGGCGACCGTGGTGCCGTCAGACGCGGTGAACGTCTTCATCACCCTGTGCGCCCGCGGCCTCAGCCCCGATATTCAAATCCTCTCCCGCGCTGAGTCGCCCAGCACCGAGCGCAAGCTGATCCAGGCCGGTGCCAATGCCGTGGTGATGCCCGCCCATATCGGCGCTGAGCACGCCGCCTCGCTGATCCTGTTCCCGCAAATGGCCGGCGGGCTCGCGATGTCAGACCGCAGGCGACAGATGGAGATCGATCTCGGCACCATGGGGCTGGAGATGGAGATGGTGATCGCAGCGCCAGGCTGTGCCTTTGAGGGACACAGCGTCGGCGAGATCGAACGCCAGGTGGCCGGACGCTTCATGATCGTCGCCGTGCAGCACAGCGGCACCCGCGACGCGGTGCGCGCGAGCTCTGAGGTCCGCATCGCCGCAGGTGACGGGCTGACCGTGCTGGGGCGCGTTGGCCGAGCGGAGGCGTTGCGCGGCTTTGTTGGGCGGACTGCTTAGAGCAGCCCGCCGTTGACAGACGCGGCAGCCACGCTCTCGCTGTTTGGTTTGTTGCGTGATCCACGCCTCCGGTTGATGCAACTTACGGCGATCTGGCTCTGGGAATTCACACTCTGTCAATCTGCGGCGATCACACTCGGGCCTGTGACAGCCAGGATGGCCGAGACCGATGCCGGACAAAACGGGCGATCAGCATCGCCCCGTGCCTTTCACCCCGCTCAGCAAGCTGGAGCGAGCCTTGGCACGCGGCCAGCTCGGCCTTGCGGAGGGCGAGACGGCGCTCTTGCATATCTGCACCGATCCGCTGGAAGCAGGGCTTGATCTTCTGCTGCTGGCCGCGTCGCGGCTGCGGCAGGAGGGGCAGCCGCTCCGCCTGGTGCTGCATGATCGGCGTGGCCTCATCGAGGCGGTGGAGGCCGGGCGGCAGGCCGCCATCCATGACGCCGGAACGATCAGCCATGATGCGCTCACCGAGACGCTGCGCGACATCATAGTTGTGCCCGTCCTCTCAACCGATCCTGACCGCCGTGTGCTGCTCGGCGCGGTCGATGCTCTGATCTGTCCGGATCGCGCCGCCTCTGATGCCGGGATCATGCTGGAGGCAATCTGCGTCGGCACGCCTGCCGTCTGGGTCGCCGGCAGCGCCCAGGATGGAGTGGGTGAGGATGAGCTTGGCTGGCGCATCCCGGCCGCGCCCTTTCAGGGACCCGATCCGCAAGGGCTCATCCAGGCCCTCCGCGAGATCGCCCAGGGACTGCGGCCGGAGGCCGATAGTTTTGCGGCGGCGCGGATGCGCGCGCTGCGATCCTGCTTCCCCGGCCCGCTGCCCGGGCTGCCACCATCGCCGCCCCCCCCAACCCGCCTTGCCCACCCGGCCGGGCGCAGCGCCGCGGGGGACCCGCACAGCCTGTCCATCGTCATCCAGGGGCCCTGCAACCGAAGCGGGCCCAACCCCACGCTGGACGACACGCTGGCCTCCCTTCGCCGCGTCTTCCCCGGCGCCCAGCTCATCGTCTCCACCTGGGCGGACAGCGACACGGACGGGCTGGACGCCGATGACATCGTGCTCAGCCCCGACCCCGGCCCTCTCGCCCACCCGCGCCAGGCGCCCTGCAACGTCAATCGCCTGATGCTCTCCACCGCCAACGGTCTCGCCGCCGTCACCAGGCCGCTCTGCATCAAAACGCGCAGCGACGTGACATTCACCGCCAGCACCCTCACCCGCCGCGCCCTGCATCGCGCCGACCGCGCCCTTTCCTTCGAACGTCGCATCTGGACCACCGGGCTCGGCACCTGGCATTTGCCGACCTATCTCCGCCCCTTCCACATCGCTGACATGGTGCACTATGGCACCACAGATGATCTGCGCCGGCTCTGGACCAAGCATCAGGCGACGTGGGACGACGCCTTTCTGCCCGACCCCCAGGCCCTGCTGCCGCGCGCCTGCCCCGAGCAGATCCTGCTGACCACCTATCTCGCCCGTATCGGGCGGCCCATGACACTCGACATCACGATTGACGGTCGATCAGAGGTGATCGAAGCCTCGCTGGATCTCTGCCTCGGCGGATTTGACGTCTGCGACGACGCAGCCAGCGGCATCCGCTTCCCAACCCGGCTCGACCGCGTCCGCCACATCGTGCCACCCGAGACCGCCGACAGCTTCCACGCCCTGCGCCACGACCTTGAAACCGATCGGGCGGGCACCATTCACCGCACCCACGCCGCCTTTCACGCCAGGTTGCACCAACTTCTCGCCCAGCCCGCGGGGGCCAACGCCGCCTGACCCGGTTTCAGACTCTCCCCGGCCTTTGAGCGCTTCTGAACGATCGTCCCGCAGCTTGAAGCCAAGAGATGTTTTCATGCCCATGCCATCAAGCGGCACCCATCAGGAGACCGTTGGTCCTCACGCCACCACCTCGCCCGGACTGGCGATCCGCCAGCCGAACATATCGACATGCCGGGCAGACACCGCCCCATAGCCGCGGGCCGGGACCATGGGGACGGCGAGCGGGTTGCGCGCCTGGGCAAAGCTTGTCCCCACGCTGTTGCGGAAGATGAACCAGCCACCCGCCGCGTCCGGCTGATAGCCGACGACGCAGACGGCATGGGCGATATGGGCTGATGGATTCCACCCGGCCTGCGGCGGGTCAGCAATGACGCCGCTGTCATTGTGCATCGTCCAATGCTGATCACCATCCTCCGAGGTGAACTCCGGCATGGTGATCGCCGCCGGCCGCCCGGCCTGAAGCTGCTCATAAAGCATCGCCGCAGCCCCTTTGCCGTCATTGATCGCCGGATTCTCACGATCCCACAGATGCCATCCCGTGACCCGCAACGCCGAGGCCCGCGCCATCGCCTGAGCCGACGGCGCGGGTCCGCCAAGGTCGCTGCCGGCCGGCAACGGATCGAGATAGGGGCAATCCGTCTCGGGGCAGACGCCAAACCCGGCGAGCGCCGCCACACCGTCAAACAGGCTCACCGCCCCGCTGTTCCAAAGACCACGCGTGGCTGCATCGGCCGGCGGATGGGCGCGGATCATGAAATATAGAAATTCCGCCGACAGACTGGGAATCATGCCCGGACCTGCGCGCCACAGTTCCAGACACGCCTTCAGCGCGAAAGCGACACAGGTGTTGCGCCCCCCCTGGTCCGGCACCGGCCAGCCATGCACGCGGCCAGCCAGCAGATCGATCCCGCGCGCCCCATGCAACGGCGCGAGACGGGCCGCAGGCGGCACCAGCCCCGCCGCTGGTTGCGCCACAGCCAGCGCCACAAGCTGGGGCAGCGCATCGGGTGAAGGCGGCTGATCGCCCCCACCCCATGCGCGCTTCATGCCCCGCAACATCGTTATGCCTTTGCCGGCAAGGCAGGGCCCTTGCGCAACGACCCCAGATTCCACTCCTCCCGCGCCTTCGCGAGCGCGCTCTGGAAGGCCTCGGTGTCCTGCATCCGCGCGAACACCAGCGGCGCCAGCGTGTCGCTGGCATCCGTGTCGCTCGGCCAGTGCAATCCGGCAATCTCGCGATTCTCGCCAATCCGGGCGGCGAGCGCGCCAAGCTGGCTGGCCATGGATGCCGCGAGATCGGTCCCGTCAAAGATCGCGGCGAGCGACATCGCGATCAGCATCGATTGCAGCGCGTGGTTGTTGGGATAGGAGGCATGACCCGGCGTCGGCAGCACCGGCATCAGCAGCGGCGCCACCTGAACCGGCCGCGCACGCTTATAAACCAGCTTCCAATGCATGCCGACCGCATGACCGATCTCGATGCCGGCTGCGATCAGCACCCGCGTCCAGAGCTTGCTGCCCGGGCGCAGCATCAACATGGTGTTGAAATAGGACTCGATGGACACGCTTTGCCCCTCGATCTCGGCGATCCGGCCGGGCCGCTGGGCGATGAAGTTGAACAGGGCGGTGATGTCGTCTTGCAGGTCATTGGCCGGCGGCGGTTCCAGTTCGGCCATGCAATCCGGGCGGGCGAGATATTGCGCCAGGATCGCGGGGACGAGATTGGCCGGGTCCCAGCCGTCATCGGGGAACACAAGGCCGCCAATCGCGGTTGCTCCTGGCGCCGAGAGCGGATCGGACAGGGTCGAAAAGCTCACGCCCACGCCAGCGCCAGCCCCCTTGCCGTCACCGGCGCCTTTGCCATCGCCAGCACCCTTGCCATCGCCAGCACCTTTGCCGTCGCCGGCACCCTTGCCGTCGCCGGCGCCTTTGCCATCGCCGCTCTCATCAAACGCTCGCTTCGTCATGATCGATCTCCAATTTTTCGAAGACTGCGGTGTCACTCAGGCCGGCAAACCGGCTGCAATCAGGTGCTCGGCATAGGTCCGACGCGCCTGTTCATCACGGCCCGGAAAGCCCGGAAGCCGTTCCAGCACCGCGAAGCCGGGCTCGACCTGCAGCACCTTGGCAGCCACCTCGCGCGCCTCCCGGGCACGGTTGGCAGCGGCATAGGCAGCGGCGGTCATGCAGAGGTTGGACAGATAGAACGGGTTGCGTGCCATCGAACGGCTGCCCCATTCGGCCGCCGCGTCGAAATCACCCCGCGTGTAATTCGCGCCGGAGAGAAAATGCTCGTAGCGAAATCGGAACGGATCCTCCGGCGACAGAGCAATCGCCCGCTCGCCACGCAGGATCCCCTGCTTCGGATCACCCGCATAGGCCAGCGCCAGCACGCCCCACATCAGCGTCTCTGCATCATTGGGTGCATACGCGGTGGCGCGGTCGATCAGCGCGCGGGCCTCGGCGAAGCGGTCGCTGTTGATGGCGTGGCTGTGGCCGAGCATGGCGAGTGCGGCACCGTTGGTGGGGTCGGCATCGACAGCGCGCTGCACGCTGGTCTGCAGGCTCAGAATGTCCAGCGGCCGGTCAATTGACCAGCGCTGCCCCAGGCGCAGGCTGAAGCAATTGGCCAGCCCCAGATGGATCGGCGCATAATCCGGATCGAGCCGCACCGCCCGCTCCAGCAGCAACTGCGCATCCCGCAGCGAGGCGCGGGTCAGGCGGAACATCTCGGCGCGCGCCTGTTGCAGCAACTGGTAGGCGGTGAGGCTCTCCGGTGGCCGCCGACGGCTCAATTGCAGCTCGGCCTGCTGCATGCGGGGCACCAGAGTGAAGGCGATCTTGGTGGCGATCTCCTGATGCACCGCAAAGGAGGTGGCATCAGCGATGTCATAATTGCCCCACCACAGCACCGCCCCGCTCTGCCCCGCCAGCAGCTCCACGTTGAGCCGCAGCTGCACCCCCGCACTGCGCAGGCTGCCGCACACCAGATAGCTGGCCCCCAGCCGCTGGCTGACCTCGGCCAGATCCACCGCAACACCGGCATAATGGCGTGTCGAGTTGCCCGAGATCACCACCGGCTCGCGCACCGAGGACAGTATCCCCACAATGTCGTCCACCACCCCCTCAGACAGGCTCGGCGGCACCGGATCAGGCCCCAGGCAGCGGAACGGCAGCACCGCAACCACCGGCGCCCCGGCGAGAATGCCGGCGTTCAGCGCGTGGCCAGGAAACGATGGGCCCGGCAGCACCAGACCGGACGTCACCGGCGGCAGCTTTGGCAGCGCCGCGGTCGGCGGTGGCGCAATGTCGCCGCGCTTGATCCGCGCGTTCAGCGCCTGGGTGACCTCGGACGGCTCCATGTCGAGCTCGCGATCCATCGCCCGGTACAGCGCCCCATAGCAGCGCAGCGCGGCCGCGATGTCGCCATCCAACGCCGCCAGCTCCATCGCCACCCGGCACGCCGCCTCATGCAACGGATCCAGCCGCAACGCCAGCTCGGCCATGCGCCGCCGCTGCGCCGAGACGAGGCGGTCATCGCCATAGCCGCCTTCGAGCCGCCGCAGCAGCCGCTCCAGCGTCGCCCGGCGGAACTGCGCCAGCCAGGCATCGAACTCCGGGCTCAGATCTTCGCAGCCAACCAGCAGCCGCTCTGTCCCCTCGGCCAGCCCCGGCAGCATCTCGCCCCGCGCAAGCGACGTGAAGGCGAGCGTCAGATCGAGATCGACCAGATCACGCGCCAGCCGCAGCTCATCGCGGCTCTCCGGCAGCACCGCACAGCCCAGCGCCTCCAGCGCCTGACGCAGGTCCGTGAGCGCCTGGCGGAGCGAGCCCCGCGCCTGCCGGTCCGACACCTCCGGCCAGAACAGGCCCGCCAGCCGCTCCCGCGACACCGAGCGCTGCTCCTCCAGCGCCAGAAACGCCAGAATGGCGCGCGCCCGGCGGTTGGCGAGCGGCAAGGGCACGCCGCCCACCTCCAGCGTGAGGCCGCCGATCACCCCGATCGACAGCCGTGCGGCCGGGCCATTTTCGTGAGGGCACAGAGTGTCAGCAGCCATCGGCGAGCCCTCAGCCTCCCAGATCAAGCGGTCCACAGCGACAGACGGATAGTTGCGTATGCGGATGTCAGCGGGCAACGCTCACACGCACCTGACTGACGTCCGGATCACATTGGTTTGACGTCCGGCCGACGCAGCTTGCTGTCCTTTGGTCTCGCACCCAAGCACATGGAGGCGCGCATGATGGATTTCGGCCCCGACCTGACCAAGCCATCCGAACTGACCGGCCTCGCCGCCGATTGTCTCGAAACCCAGGGCCCTGACCTGATGGCGCGCTGGGAGCGCCATCAGGCCTTCTGGGATTCGCGCCTCGCCGAGGGGCTTGACCCCTATCTGCGCAGCGTCGTCAGCCGTAACGGCCCGGAGGCCACCGTGATGACACGCAACGGCCAGTGCGTCACCGGCGTGAACTTCGCCTCGCAGGACTATCTCTCGCTGAACACCCACCCCTCCATTCGTGAAGCCGGCGTCACGGCGCTGAACCGCCACGGCGCGCAGTCCGGCGGACCGCTGATGCATCAGGGCGGCAGCACCCCGGTGAGCGTGCTGGAAGCAAGGCTCGCCGAATTCCTCGGCTGCCAGGAGGTGGCGCTGTTCTCCTCCGGCTGGAACGCCGGCTATGGCGCCATCCGCGCCCTGGTGCGCGAGACCGACCATGTGGTGATCGATGTCCGCGTCAGCGCCGGACTGCGCGAGGGTGCGGCCTGCGCCACCCGCCATGTCCATCGCGTCCCGCATCTGTCCCGCGAGGACATCGCCGCCTGCCTGCGAAACATCCGCGACACGCACCCGTGGTCCGGCGTGCTGGTGGTGACCGAATCGTTGTTCGCCATGGAAGCAACCGTGCCCGACCTGCGCGCCCTCCAGGAGCTGTGCCGCGCGCACGGCGCCACGCTGATGGTGGACGTGTCGCACGACCTGGGTGCGATCGGCCTGGACGGCACCGGCTTTCTCGGCATGGCCGGGCTGATCGGCGCGGTCGATCTGGTCACAGGCTCACTCGCCAAATGCTTCGCGGCCGCCGGCGGCTTCGTTGCCTCCAGCTTCCCGGGCGTGCGCCTGGCGCTGAACCATTTCGCCGCCCCCCTCGCCGCGTCCTGCGCCATGTCCCCGGTCCAGGCCGAAATCGCGCTCGCAGCCCTGGACATCATCACCTCTGAGGACGGCGTGGCCCGCCGCGCAAGATTGATGGGCAACGCCTGGCGCCTGCGCGAGCGGCTGGAGGAACTCGGCTTCCAGCCGATGGGCCGCGCCAGCGCCATCGTCCCGGTGCCGCTCGGCTCAGTCGCCTTGGGGCGCCTGATGACCCGCGCGGCACTGGCTGATGGCGCGCTGGTGAACCTGCTGGAGCACCCGGTGACGGCGCGGCACGAAGCGCGCTGGCGCCTGCTGGTGATGGCCGACCACACCAATGTGCAGATCGACCGCATGGTCGAGGTCGCCGCCCGCGCCCGCGATCTGGCCACCCAGGAGCTGCGTGAGGCCCTTGAACGACATGAGGCCCCGGAACTGCGTGATGCGACATCGTGATCGACG
>Ga0114959_10003307_pt1 | contig 12726 bp, 11 predicted proteins | sample C_130625_EF_Meta_FD_87317 | JGI IMG/M metagenome (GOLD analysis project Ga0114959, IMG submission 87317) | Freshwater microbial communities from Lake Croche, Canada to study carbon cycling - C_130625_EF_MetaG | ecosystem: Environmental > Aquatic > Freshwater > Lake | place: Lake Croche, Canada...
TGCCACTGTATTGATCCTTTGGTAACCGGTTTTGTATTGCAGAAGCAACCGTCGCTGCCTCTATCCCCTACTACGAATCGAACCCTACATTGTCCCGAAGAGCAGACATAACGGACATATTGCTCGAAAACTACCTTCTCATTACTTATGAGACATACCACACGCTCAAGCCGAACTGTGGCAAGAAATTTAATTACAAGCCCATTATCTTGGCTTGTTCATCAAATTCAGGTACAAACGTTCTTACTTCGTCAAAAGTACCCTCTTTAAAGAGAGACGAGCTTCCGTCGAGATACACGATTTTGTCCGCTGATCTTACCGTTGATAATCTGTGAGCGATTACAATTAAAGTGACTGATCCTCTAAGCCGTTGAAGAGAGTCTGTCACTGATATTTCGGTTTGCCCGTCAAGTGCGCTGGTCGCTTCATCTAGAACTAATAATTTTGGTGAAGTGAAGAGTGCTCGCGCAATTCCCAACCGTTGGCGCTGGCCTCCACTAAGTCGTAAACCATTTTCACCAATTTGATTCTCAAGGCCGGCTGGCAATTGACGAACGAATTCATCAAGGTTCGCCATTTTTAACACTTCCCAAACTACCTCGTCAGTTGCACGCTCAACTGGATATCCTAAAGCCACATTTTCTCTAATTGTGCCCTCTATGAGTAAGACCTCCTGAGAGACATAGGAGATAGCTCCAGGCCATTTCTTGATTGCCTCTAGAGGTGATAATCCTGAGATTTGCACGAAGCCAGAGTCTGGCTCAAGTATTCCTAGTATTAAGTCTATGAAAGTAGTTTTGCCAGATCCGGATGGACCAACAAATGCAACTAATTTTCCTTTATCGATTTGCAGTGAAGCCTTTGAAATTACTCGGCTTTCATTACCAGGATAAGTAAATGATAAATCCGAGATCTGTATTGTTGGCGTAAACCCAGGATAGGTTCTCTCCAAAGACTCATCGGATTGCTTCAATTCCGTTAATTCGCCTAGCTCGTCTAGCATGTCAAGCGTTGGTGACGCTTGCCCTAAATTACTTCTTACTAATAACGTCGCTTGTTGAATTCGAAGTACTGCAGGCGCCACGCGAGTTCCTGCAGCAAGAAATACTGAGAGAGTGGCCACGGCATGCGTTGAATCTTGAGCTAAAAATTGGAAGCCCCCCACAAGTAATCCTCCGAAAAGCACCGTCGTTTCGATTACATATTTTCCGACATTCGGCATAAAATTTAGCTCGGCTAAAGTGTCAGCCAATTCGAACCTTAATTCTCCAATTTCTCTTGCGTAATAGTCCCTTCTTCCATGAATCACTGCTTCTCGATAAGTCCCGAGCACTTCCAAAATCTTTTTATTCCCTTGGATAGACAATGTGGACTGCAACCGTCCTAATTTATTCGCTTTGACATGCATCATTCGATAGAGGCTAAATCCAACTACGCTGAAAGCAGTTATGGTGGAAATTCCGATGACCGGATCAATAACGAGAAGACCTAAAATAATGAATATAAGTGCAGAAGTATCAGAAACTATTGTTGTCAAAGTTCCCAAAATTCCTAATGAAATGACCTCTACGCCACGAGTTGTCGAGAAAAGGACTTCTTGCGAACTCCGAGATCTAACTTTAAGGAGCGATTGAGACAAAAGTCTGGAAATAAGACTGGATGAAATTTGGGCCCCTCTGCGCCCTAAAAAAAATAAAGATTTTCTAGAAAAAAATATTGATAAGAAGGTTCTGCCGACTAAGACTATGACTGCAAAAACTGCGAGACTTGTAGCCTGGGTTTGAAAACTTAAATTATTCAGGTGAAGTATCGACAAAAATGAGTTAACTCTATTTCCAGGGTTTTTTGACTCTAAACCGCTAATCGCAAGTGCGCCTAGTGCGCCTATTGCGGCAACTCCGATTAAATCCAGAAATCCTAAGAAAGTCTGTATCAGAGAAATAACGGCTAGTTTAATTCGGTCTTCTTTACGAAGTATTTTGAAACATCGCAAAAGCACTGATTGCCGAATATGGCCATGACGTCCCTTATTCAAATTACACTTGCCTCACTGTTCAGAAACCTTGGATTTAGCGGCTAATAAAATTTCCTGGAATCAAAGGGTACCGTCTTGGATCTATTATCAATTGCAAAACAGCCCTGACCTAGAGCCGAGGTGCGCTTAAAATTTGGACTTGTCCACGGCCTCAATCTTAGGTTTTAACCCTGATAGATTCGTAAAAGAAGGTTCAAAACAGTAAGAAGGGTCCTGTAAAGCTCCTCCATGTAGCACAAACCATTTGTTTAGATGACTTTCATCATGCCATTTCGCAATTATCCCTCTGCTGTAATCCTGTTCCGTTTGTAACTGAAGGGAATCGACGATAGCTGTCAGGGTCGTAGTCTGACCAAACCATATTCCACCACAGATGTACTTCTTTCTCTTCGATCTAGGGACAAATGCAGTAGAGGATTTCCTATTTTCCCAAGCGCCCAAGCCTCCGAGTAAAATAAAACATTTGATGTTGGAGAGTATTTTCTTAGGTTTCATTTTTATAAATGTACTTAATTTCGGGTACCAAAAGCCTGGGTGTTGAACAAAATTGATTCTATTTTTATTCATCTGCACTAGGAAATCTGCTTCGAATCCCTCATGAAAAATCATATCTGCATCTATGTACATGAAATGAGAGGTTCTGAATTCGGGCAAGATATTTTTTATATACTCATAACGGTTTAATGTTGGGAGCGGCCAGGGCTCTGAAGGGATGTTGTGAAAAATGTACTGAATATGCGGCGACTGTGGTGCTTGAATTTTCAATAAGGGTACATCATCTGTCAAAATGTGAACATAAATCAATTCAGTTTCTCGAATATTCTCAATTAGGCTAGTAATCATTGTTAACCAATACTTTGTGTATCCGTTACTTGCAACCGAATTAAGATCAAATTGCATAATTAAAACTCTCTTTTTTTCAGATTCATGGCGCCGTAAATGATGAAATATATGGTCGTGCTAGGCGAAATTATAAAGCTCTTACCAAGCTTCACTAGCATGATTGGTACTAATGTTATTTGTGGTTTGACGATTTCTCGCAGTAACCCCAAACTTTTGACTCTCCTAACTATTGGGTGGAAAGCATGGGCGGTCTTCAGCTCTGAGCTAAACTTCATTAGCTCATCGTTTGTTGCCAAATTAGAAAAATCATAATCTGATTTAGGTTCGAAAACGTTGGCAAGTATCACCGCATCCTCAACTAGTCCTGGGTTATCTTTCAATATGAGTGAAGTCTGAAAATTAGATACCCGGTACTTAGTAAGGGGTTGATTCAAATTAGCAATTTTGCTAAACCGCGAAATACGAATCCACAAATCAAAGTCTTCGGCGCCATTAAAGAAACTTCTATAGCCATTTACCTTAGTGAGCGCAGATTTTCTTACCAATACCGTGGGATGCCCAATACAGTTTCGAATTTTGAGAAAAATCCTGATTGTGAAATTTCTCGATGGGTAACAGGAATATGTAATTGGTTCTCCTAATTCTGTGATCAAAAGCATTTGTGTTCCGTATACTGCATAGTCGCGGTTTGCTTCAAGGAATTGAACTTGCGCTTGAATTCTCTCTGGTGACATGAGATCATCACAATCTAATCGAGCAATATATTCACCACTGCTAACAGCAATTCCAGCATTCAGTGCATTTGAAATGCCAGGCAGCTCAGACTTTATCAAAATTGATCGACTTTCATTATTGCAATAGTCCAAGATTTGAGTCTGCACATTTTCAGTTGCACGGTCTAAAATAATGATTATTTCTAGATTTGAGTAATTGCAATCCCGAATGTTATTTAATGTCTTTTTGAGAAAAATTGCGTCTCCATGAACAGGTATCAGCAGGGAGACTTTAGGTTCAGTCAGCATCTTGATGAACCAAAATCTTGAACGCGCGTCTCGGAAAATCTCCAAGCGATCCATAAGTCACAATCTTTGCGACATACGCCAAAACTGTCAGAAGGCTCTGATCCTGCCGATGATTATTTCGATTTGAAAATGCAGGTGCAATTAGTTCCTTCTTGCTGCAGGTTCGAGTCCAATCTTGAATGAATGAGACCACTCTCTCATTACACGAGTCGAATGCAATAACATTTGCCCCTAGATTTCTTTTGTTCAAAATAGATTCCGGGGCTTTCAATCTCTCAAGTGTCAATGGGTGGGTCCAGTCGCTAACATTTCCCACTGAATAGGGAGAGAAAAATCCATAACGTTTTATTGCTTTTCTCAACACTTTGAGTTTTCCGGTTATTAGGTTACCTGCATCCATCCAAAGAATCTTAGTTTCTCCCTCCAGGATTAGTCCTTCGAGGATTGCGGATTTCCACGCGTAACTTCCTGCTTCGACTCTGATATTGAAGAAGTCTGGATATTTTCCAAATTGAAAATCTCTAAAGTCGATATCAGGATAACTCAACTTCAGTTTGTCTAAATAGTCAGAATTCATTCCAAGGTCGTAAACAATAAGCTTTGATTCTTTCTCAAAATTAACAAGGCTTTGAAGAAGATTTCTCAGTGATCTCTCATGTGTAAAATCAGAGGCAGACACAATGGTTAGCTCTGTTTTTGGTGTTCTGGAAAGCAGCAACGTTGAATTCATTAACAGCCACTTTTGGAATTGAAAAATATTACTAATTCGTGAAATCATTCTTCTGCCAAAGTAATCTTAGTTATTGGCACTTGACCGATCTCCGCCGCCATTTGGCTAAATCCTGAACCCCAACCATAAGTGCTCATGGAAAAAATGGCTTTTGCCCTACTCATGAGGAAGAATTCGACTAGTGTCTCTAGAATGTTTTGAGGCGTTGCACATGTATCGGAGGTGTGTTTCACTTGTATTTTAGGCACTATGAATTCTGATTCGCGGAAATGTTGGCGAACTAAATTGGAATTACTCATTAATAGCCATGGTTCTGCTTCTTCGGAAATAGACATTTGGATCTGGCGCTCGATCTCGTCAATCGTTTTCTTGGATGGATTCTCATCAAATCTATCCCCCACCCTCAGGTGAAGAACTTGGTATGACGTTCCTGAAATTCCAAGATTTTTTTGGGCCTCTAAGAGTGCATCGGAAAATTCTTTTTTTGGAGTCAGGATATTTCGATAAATGAAATCCCGAGCTTCCATACTAATCGGCTTCCTAGATACCTTATTGGTAAAAAATACCTCATATTTTGTAAATTCAAGGTCAGAATTCTCATGGAAAATCATACTCTCTGGCATCTGCCGGGTGCTCAGATAATTGTTCATCAAGAATTCTGATATCGGATTGCCACTAAAATCTATCGCAGGTATTTTCCGAAGGTCCTTTGCAACTTCAAAGACTTTAAGGGATCCATTCATAAAGTCGCCAATTCCAGACTTGAATTCTCCATTACTCTCTGTTTGTTGAACATACTTCTGGACTAGTAAACCTCGAGCTGATTTTCTTTTTTCAGACATAACTTCAATTTTTTCTTTCCACCGGTATCCCATGATCTGATGGCCGAAATTGGTGAAGTGAGCAAGTACATCTTCAACTTTGAATATTTCGTGCTCGTGATAGTGAACTAAGAGAGTGTTCGGGTTTAAAAATTCAAATTTATATTTCTCACAAACTTGCAGTACTGAAGCTGCTAGTTCTGCACGTTTGCCAAAATTACGAGTACTCAGATGCGTAGTAAAGATTACCTTATCCTTACCTAGAAGACTTGCTATTTCAATCATATCTCTTTCAAGCTCTTCAATTGTTTGTTGGCGTACTTCTATTTGTTCACGAGTCGGTATGCCATATTTTTTATTTAGGTTTTTTGAAGTTGGACTGTCGAAGAGTTCGTGATGGAGATATACGTCTTCAAATTTGTACTCCAATAAACTTGCAATTTCAATTATAAAGAAGTCTGATTTCTCTAATTCGTGCATTAATTTAGATTGCTTTATTATTTTTTTTCCGATGATTTGATTACGAAAGACCCAGCTCGGGACTGATTTAGCAAATTCGGGATCGAGACAATACTTGATAGCCTGTAGAATTTCCTTGGAATAGTGGGGGTAAGTCAGCCCATCTCGTACCCGGCTGACCCTAAAATGCTTATAGATTGAATCTTGGCGACATGAGCCAAAAATTGTAATCGTGGGGTGGCCAACAACTAGATAGTGCTTGAGAAATGCCCCGGCTCCGTAGGCCCAAAAGGCGATTTTTTCAGACTGGTTATCGATGCGATTTTTCGCAGCTCTTAAGTACCTAATCATCTCGAGCTCCATCTAAGAATTCAGTGCAAATCTCTGGTCTCGATGCGCAGTGTATATGTTAATTCCGATTCATCAGGCTATTATTGAGTGTGCACGTCGGAATGCAGTTGAGGCGTCGTCTCATGGGTTACGTCTTTCTACTTTCTGTGCTTTTGGTAATAATACTTTTCCTGTGGATGGATTCCCTACTCTTATTAAGACCTGTAGCGGATGACTACTGTTTCGCCGCATCACTGAAGAATGGCTTTCCTCGCGCACTCCAGTATTGGCTTGACAATACACAATTTGATTTTTTCACTCTTTCATCAAATCTCTTGGTCGTTGGCCTCCCCATCTTGTTGATGCCCGCCAGCTTGGCCTCCGTATTTTCTCTGCTAATTTGTACCTCCGCTTTCTCGATATTTCTTTATCGTCTTTTAAACCCCGGTAGGGGCTTGTTGAAGTTACATTTAATGATTTCCGTTTTCCTTCTGATTCTTAGCGCGTTGATCTCCAATTTCGTTTTGCAAGCGCAACTCGCGCGTTTTTTATTTGGGCAGACAAACTCTAGATCCCTGCCGCATCAAGCTATTTTGTCAAAAATTTTCCAACATTTCATAGACGTGGCTAACTCCTGGTTCATGTGGGGGGTGGTTAATTCAAGCTATTTGATTCCCTTCCTTATGAGTTTTGTTTTTTTAAGGCGAATTCAAATGAATGATTTCTTGCATTCTCGAAAGATGCTGATTCTCTCCTTGTTGATTGGAACGTCCGGTTATGTCATAAGTGCTACCACCTTTTTATCATCCATAATTATTCTGGAATCACGTTTCCGAGTGAAGGAATTGGGTCTAGACCTAAAAAGTAGAGCAATATCTCTAAGACCGGACCACGTTAAATTATTCGTCCCTTTGGCATTAGGTGTAGGTCTCTCTTTTTTCTCTCCTGGAGCCTTTGCAAGACGTAGGGTCCTATCTGAAATAGATCCATTTAGTGCGGCTAAAATTTACCGCCTTCCGGCTGACTTTTTAAAATTAATCGCCGAAAGTTTGTTAAATATTGGAAATATTTCAACACTTTTCTTCGGAATAGTGCTTGGGTATTTGCTTTGCAAGAATTCGAAACTTTCCCAATTTTACCTTCTTGGAATTATGAAACTGAGTTTAGTTTATGCTGGTTCGGCATTCATTTTCACTTTGATTAGTGAGTTGTTTTCATACCGTGCTTACTGGCACTATTTTACAATTCGATTCTCTCTATTCATACTTTTTTTAATATTGGGTATATATTTTTATGTGTGTTTCAAACCGAATCGCGTAATCGTGCCTATTGCCGCCGCGATTACTGGACTAGCGATTGTCTCATTTAATGTTTACCTGTCCCACGAAAGTAGAGCAAGATACTCTTCATGGTCAAATGGAGTGGATTATGGAGCCCTGAGTGCCGCTAATATAGATGGAACATGGGTTAATGTGTGTTATCTAGACTTAAAGAAAATTGATACTAAGAAGTACTACCCGGAGCTAAGTCATGAGTAATTTCGATACATGCTTAGTTATCCCGATGTATAACGAATCAAATAGAATAGATAAAACGTATTTCTCAAGCTTAGCCAAAATATCAAATGTCCAGTTCCTGTTCGTAGATGATGGATCGACCGACAACACATTGGCCTTACTCAATGAAATTGTCGCTCTGAATTCAAATTTTGAACTTCTACATCTCTCGCTCAATGTAGGGAAAGGTGAAGCGATTCGGACTGGCTGGCTCCAGGCAAAAAGAAAATACGACCCACCATTCTTAGGATTCCTCGACGGTGATGGCGCATTCACTGTGAATGATGTTGAAAACATTCTCAATATTTCGACCTTAAAATTAGATTCAACTTATGGTGCTGAGAAATTGTCGCCACAAAGCATTTGGTCATCTCGTGTTGGTTTGAGTGGTCGTAATATCCAACGATCGAAGATCAGATTTCTTCTCGGGAGGGCATTGGCCAACACCCTAAGTACTGTACTGAGACGCCTACCATGGGACACACAGAGTGGGTTAAAAATTTTTAAAAGTTCGAATGACTTTGTAGATGCTATCCAGACCCAATTTAGATGTAAATGGCTATTCGATGTTGAAATACTGCTAAGGCTCAGGGCTGTTTCAGAAGGTGGGCATTATGAGGTTTGGGAAGAACCTTTAGAAACTTGGCGGGACGTTCCAAATTCTACTGTTACCCTTAAAGGTTATTATTTAATTTTTGTCGAAGCAATTTTTTTGGTGTATCAACATACGATAGAGAGGTTCTCAAATTGAATAAAGACAGTGCAATTGACGAATTCTACAGGGACCACTATCGAGATATTATGGGAACTGGTTTTATTTCAAAACTGTGGGCAAAAATTCACATGCAAATGGAGAAGCCATTCTCGAAAAAATATTTCTCAAGGATTCTCGAGGTGGGTGCAGGAAATGGTGAACACTTAAGTTTCGTTCAATGTCAATTTGGAGAATACGTGGCAACAGATATAAGGATTGAAAACTTAAAAAATATTCCTTCAAAGTTTAAAAACGTGAAAGTCACAGTACAAAACGTAGAATCATTAGATTTTGAGGATGGGTCATTTAACCGGATAATTGTGACTTGTCTGTTAGTCCATTTGGAGAAGCCTGAGTTGGCAGTTTCCGAATTAAAACGTGTCGTGAGCAAATCAGAAGGTTTTGTAACAATTTATCTCCCTTGCGAGCCAGGGATATTCCTTCGCGCCGCAAGGTCATTTACAACACATCTCAAGGCAAGGAGCCTTGGTGTACAAAACATTCGAGAACTTCACTATCTTGAGCATCGAAATTATTACCTCGCGGTAGATAGTCTGATTAGATCTGAATTTGACGAATATTCAATAAAGGCAAAATACTATCCGTTTGGCTTCCTGAGTTGGAATTTTAACCTCTACAAGATTTACCAAATAAAACTTATCAAGGATTAATAGAAGCTCGAGCGTTACCTGCAGAAAAAACCATTATTGAAAAGGTGGGATTAATCCAGGACATATTTCCAAGTCCGGCACTTCCCGCTAAGAAGAGGTTTGAATATTTGTTTGATTTTCCATCAAAATTAAAACTGTGCAAATCCCAATCATTACCAATTTCTATTGTTCCACTCGGATGAAATGCTTGCTCGGGCTTGGCTTCACTATCAGGTTCACATTCAATTAAACCTGAGGCAAGTAAGGTTTCACGGGCAGCCTGCTCAACAAGATTCATTCTTTCTTTATCAGGTTTGCTCAAGGTGAGATCAGGGTTTGGATTGGCACTAGGGGTCAATCTGTTAATCATGGCAATCTGGCACCACACATCCACATAAGTTGGTTGAAAAGGGGTTCTATTCAAGAAGTTAAGGCATAGTCTGTTTAAAATTTTTTTAATACCTTTTTTTTGAAAGACTGGTCGAAGTTCAAATACTCCTACAGGCGAGTTGGATTCAGAAACTTCAAACTTCAGTTTGGTGCGCATACGCCATCTTGCAGATATTTGATATCGAAACTCTGATCTCCTAAAGTATGCGTTCCTATTTGGCTCAAACCTTAATCTCGTCATCCAGGGATGATCGTAAACCCCATACCCGATGTTCGGGAATTCACACTTGGAAAGAATTTCGCTTTTTTTCAATACCTTCACAGTGCTTATCGGATTCATAGCCAGTACAACCTGGGAATGTGATGGAACCGACAGAGTTGTACCGTCTGTAAAATTCAGATTCGAAACGAACCCATTACTCGTCTCAATAAACGATAATTCTCTCACTTGATACAGTAACTTTTTAGACTTCAGGGTTTTAAAAAATATTTTTGTCCAGGATAATGTCAAGGGCATAAAAGAAATCTTTATCTTGATGTCCGGACTCAGTTTAATGTGCGAATGAATTGATTGAATATATTTTTCGAAACTATTTTCTATATTTATTTTGAGAATCGAAGCTACTTCGATACTTAATGCTGAATATTTTTGAAAATTCCAGGCAGATTTTCCGACTGCGAGTACCGAAAACTGTTCCTTATCAAGGAGGAGTGATTGGCCTTGCCAAGCATTTGCTGTACCGCCGATTCCTCCAAGAATAATATTCGGATTTGCGTGCCAACCTGACGCTATTGCTGAATAAGAATGGTCTGATTGATGCCCCTTATCAATTAAAAGAACCGATTTTCCACTTTTAACTACCTCAGTGCTCCACATCAATCCCGCTGGTCCTGCACCAATGACAATAACATCATATTTCTGACTTTCCATAGTATGGTTATTTTACTCATTTAATTGTCTTCTGGAGAGGTTGGCTTTGACTTTTCAGGTACGTATTACAGGCGGGCTCGGCAATCAGTTATTTAAAATTTTTAACGCTGTATCTATCTCGAAAGCAATACAAGCGAGTTTCGTCCTTGATACATCTTGGTACAACTATCCCTCAAAGAAAGGACAATTGTTCTCAAATAGAATATTCGAGCTCGACTACTTCCCTAAAATCCGTGACCTACCGCGTAAGACATGGGGTTCAAATAAATCGCATGAAATTGTTGGTCAGGTCTTCCGAAGATCGCCATCAATAATTAGCAATAGAGTTCGTTATCTTACTGAGCGTAATAGAGATGCTTTCATTACCGGCTTGATTTCACCGCTTATTGTAGATGGCAGCTTCGAGAGCTTAGCAGATCTTCCTTCGGAAAACACCATTCTAGATTACTTAACTTCTCCATCAACTACTAGTGTCTGGTACCAGCAATCTATTGACATCGTCAAATCTGAACGTCCAATTGCATTACATGTGAGGAGGGGTGATTTTCTGAATATGCCCTATCTGTATGATGTAGTTCCACGTAATTATTATACAAATGCACTCAGTATGATTAGGGATAATTTTGGGTCTCGTCCTATTCACTTATTTTCGGATGAGCCGGTAAATGCAATCAAATTCTTGGATCCTAGTATCGAGATCGAAAAAGTAATTTTACAACCGGCCGAAACGCAAACTTCTGAAGTATTTAATTTGCTTTCCTCGTACCCTTATATAGTAGGGGGAAATAGTACTTTTTCTTGGTGGGCAGGATTTCTTGGCCATATCCGCAATAATGTCGATTTCGTTTCAATGCCAAGTCGTTTCTTGAAATTAGAAGTTGGCGACCCTGCGCCCAACTTAATTTATGACGGTGTAACTGTGATTCACGTGTAGTCCAGGAAATTCATTATTATTGAATTGTTATCGGGCACACAATCTCTATCTAGGGGGTGCGGGAGTGTGCCGACACCACGAATTTCCTCTATCCGATCATTTCTGAGCAATGTGACTTCAAAAACATTCGGGAGGGTAAAACCTCTATAACTCCACGTACCACAACAATTATTTGGGTGAAAATGGACAACTGTGAAATTTCTTCCTAACCGCTCGAATATTTTCGAATAAAACTCTTTGAATAGTTCACTGTTTGTGAACTTCTGTGTGTAATGAAATTCAATTACTAGAATCCGAAATCTTTCAAGGAGAACCTGCGGAGTAGTCATCAAGATGTCGTATTCGTATCCCTCGATATCCATCTGCAGCATCAGATCTTGACTAACTTTGTCACCCTCTTCTGCAACCCACGAGTTTAAAGTTTTGAATCCAGGTTTCTCGTCGAAGCCTAACCAACAATCAAATGTGTGAATTCTTGAATCTAAATCAGCTGGCAGGTTCTCTGCGCGGTCCATTATCGAGGAGGGAATTCCGTGGTGTTCAAGTAAGTCACGTTCAAAATCCCATTGCCCATTAGATCCAGGTGAAAAACATTTAGATATTCCCGCCAAATCTAAAGGTACTAGTTACGCACCATCTTGACTGCCACCAATTCTTACTAGCGGAAAATTTGTCTCTTTGGGGGCCAAGAACTTCATTAGAGAAGTTAGTTCCAGATCATGATTGTCATGTCTAAACCATATTGAATACTTTGAAAGCTTTGACTTCAGAAGTCGGATAGTTCTTTTTTTTACTCTATGTAAAATCATTGCTTTACTTTATCGTACCTCGCGTACGTAAATTAGTTTTTCTGGAAAAAAAGAGGGTAAGGGTTACATTCCAGGCTAATCCAATTTACTGGTTGCAGGTTTATTACCGAAAAGCAGTAAATTGGGCAGGTACTTCGGATTGCTAAAATATATGAATAAAACTAATCGAGTGAAACCAGTCCGTTAGGCGTTGACAAGTGCACTGACATGATTCCCGCTTGATTATCATTGTTTTCAGGATCCACCCATTCAATTTTTACATCTCCTAGTGAATTGAGAATTTCTTCTTTGAACCAAGAATCAGCTAACTGATTTTTATCCGCGATAACAATCTTTTCGATTTCTGCCAGAGGTGTGCCATCTTGTGATGGGTGTTCTGTAGAGAGCCATTGAATGAAGAATGGAAATTCGCGAGTCTCTACTATTTCTTTCACTCCAATTTGCTTCCACTTTAAATCAGAA
>Ga0114959_10003308_pt1 | contig 12723 bp, 8 predicted proteins | sample C_130625_EF_Meta_FD_87317 | JGI IMG/M metagenome (GOLD analysis project Ga0114959, IMG submission 87317) | Freshwater microbial communities from Lake Croche, Canada to study carbon cycling - C_130625_EF_MetaG | ecosystem: Environmental > Aquatic > Freshwater > Lake | place: Lake Croche, Canada...
ATCCCTGGGGGCCTCTGGGGCCGAACGGCTGCAGCGCCGGCAGCGGGCCCTGCCCGCCAGCACCCTGCTGCTGCTGGTGCATGGGCGGGCCGATGGCGTCATTTCCCCCGACGTTCGCTCCCTGGCCGCGGAGCTGGAGCGGCGCCGCGGGGCTCCAGTACGGCTGCGGGCCCTCACCGATCCGAGCCCCCTTGCCCCGGAGCCCCTCGGCGATCCCCTGTCACTGATCCCCCTGTTTCTGCTGCCCGGGGGGCATGTGCGCCATGACGTGCCGGCGTTGGCGATCGCCTTGCGCCGGGAGGGGTCGGGGCGGCTGCTGCGCGTTCTGGGGGCGTGGCCCTGCTGGCAGCGGGCCCTGGCGTCAGAGGTAGCCGCGGGGGCTGGGGATGGCTGGCGACCCCGGTTGCTGCATCACCCCATTGCCGGCCCGTTGGCCGTCCGTTACCTTGCCCATCTTGAGCGGGTGACCGGTGCGGCCTGTATCCAGACTCCTGTGTCCCACCGCGACCTTGCGACCCTGGCTGGGGACCACCGGGGGGGACTCATCCCCCTGTCCCTCGGATCCAGTCGCTTGAGCGAGTCCCTGGCTCCCCTGCTGGGTGAGGTGGCCGCAGCACCGTTGCTGGCCCGCAAGGCCATGCGGGAGGGGCTACTCCAGGCCCTGGAGGTGCTGCCATGAGTCGCGAGGGGCCAGCGCTGGACGGGCTGGGTACCGTTTATCTCGTCGGGGCCGGGCCCGGGGATCCGGAACTGCTCACCTTGAAGGCCCATCGTCTCCTACGCGAGTGCGATGCCCTGGTGCATGACTCCCTCGTGCCCAAGGCCCTGCTCGATCTGGTTCGACCGGACTGCGAGCGGCATTTTGTCGGCAAGCGTCGCGGCCACCATTCCGTGCCCCAGCCCACCACCAATGCGGTGCTTCTGGAGCTGGCCGGTCGCCATCGCACCGTGGTGCGTCTCAAGGGGGGGGATCCCTTTCTGTTTGGCCGTGGTGGCGAGGAAGCCGCCTATCTGGCCTCCCGCGGGGTCCCCGTTCAGGTGGTGCCTGGTGTCACGGCCGGGATTGCCGCTCCGGCCTATGCCGGCATCCCGGTCACCCACCGGCGGGCCGGTTCCAGCGTCACCTTCGTGACCGGCCACGAGGAAATCGACAAGGGCCGCTCGGGCGTCGACTGGCAGGGCCTGGCCCGCAGCAGCGATGGGTTGGTCATCTACATGGGCCTCCACAATTTGCGCCATATCTGCCTGGAACTGGCGGCCGGTGGCCTGGATCCCGCCACCCCGGCCGCGGTGATCCAGCAGGGCACGGTGCTGGGCCAGCGCTTGCTGGTGGCCACCCTGGCGGATCTGGCCGATCAGGTGGAAGCCCAGAAGTTCGCTTCCCCCTCCATCGTGGTGGTGGGGCCTGTGGTGGCCCAGCGGGTGGCGGATTGTGCGCCACCGCTGGCCGATACGGAAATGCCGCTCCCGTTTTAAGACCATCCCCAGGTGCCTGAGGACTTGGGCCCCAGCCCCTGGTGGGGGCCGCCGCCCCCATAGGATTGTTCGATGCCCAACCCTTCCCCTGACGGCAGAGAGGCGCCCCTTGCCATGCCGGCAGTGGTGCCGCCGTTGGAGCAGTTGTTTCCTTTTGCGCTTGATCCCTTCCAGCTGGAGGCGATCGACGCCCTCAACATCGGCCATTCGGTGGTGGTCAGTGCCCCCACGGGTTCGGGGAAGACCCTGGTGGGCGAGTACGCCATCTACCGGGCCCTGGCCCATGGCAAAAGGGTCTTTTACACCACCCCTCTGAAGGCCCTATCCAACCAAAAACTGCGCGATTTTCGTGCTCAATTTGGTGCCGAAAATGTAGGACTGTTGACCGGCGATCTCAGCGTTAACCGCGAGGCCGGGATCGTGGTGATGACCACGGAAATCTTCCGCAACATGCTGTATGCGGAGATTGATCATCCCGATGATGACCCCCTGGTCGATGTCGAAGCCGTGGTGCTCGATGAGTGCCACTACATGAATGATTCCCAGCGTGGCACCGTCTGGGAGGAATCGATCATCCACTGTCCCCCCCCCATCCAACTGGTGGCCCTGTCGGCCACCGTGGCCAATGCCGGGCAGCTCACCGATTGGATCGAACGGGTGCATGGCCCGACCCGGTTGGTGCTCAGCGACCACCGCCCGGTTCCCCTCGATTTCAGTTTTTGCAGCGCCAAGGGATTGCACCCCCTGCTCAATGAGGCCGGCACCGGGCTCCATCCCAATTGCAAGGTCTGGCGGCCTCCAAAAACCACGCGCCGCAAGGGCCCCCGCGAACCGCGCCCGCCCCAGCCGGAGGCGCCGCCCATCGGCTTTGTGGTGGCCCAAATGGCCCAGCGGGACATGTTGCCCGCCATCTATTTTATCTTCAGTCGTCGCTCCTGCGACCGGGCCCTCAGGGATCTCGCCAAACTTTGTCTGGTTAATCCGGCCGAGCAGGCCCTGATTCGGTCGCGCCTTGATGCCTACGTGGCCGCCACCCCCGATGCGGTTCGCGATGGCGAGCACGCCGATGCCTTGCTGCGCGGCATCGCGTCCCACCACGCCGGTGTGTTGCCTGCCTGGAAAGAATTGATTGAGGAGTTGTTTCAGCAGGCTCTGGTCAAGGTGGTTTTTGCCACCGAAACCCTGGCGGCTGGCATCAACATGCCCGCCCGCACCACTGTGATCTCGGCCCTTTCCAAACGCACGGAACGGGGCCATCGGCCCTTGATGGGCAGTGAATTCCTGCAGATGGCGGGTCGCGCCGGCCGCCGTGGTCTCGACGACCAGGGCTATGTCGTCACGGTGCAAAGCCGCTTTGAAGGAGTGCGGGAGGCTGGTGAACTGGCCACCAGCCCCGCTGATCCGCTGGTGAGCCAGTTCACCCCGAGCTATGGCATGGTGCTGAACCTGTTACAGCGCTACGACCTCCCCAAGGCCAAGGAATTGGTCGAACGCAGCTTTGGCCGCTACCTGGCCACCCTGGACCTGGCGGAAGACGAAGCGCGCATTGGTGAACTACGGCTCCAGCTCGCCAGCCTTGAGGCCAGTGGTGGAGATGTGCCCTGGGACCAGTTTGAGGACTACGAAAAGCACAGCGGCCGCCTGCGTGAAGAGCGCCGCCTGTTGCGCATCCTGCAGCAGCAGGCCGAAGAAACCCTGGCCCACGAACTCACCCTGGCCTTGCAGTTCGCCAGCGAAGGGTCCCTGGTCAGCTTGCGGTCCCCCCAATTGCGCGGTCGCGTCACCCCGGCGGTCATCGTGGCCAAGGTGCCGGGTGGGGGCCAGTTTCCCTGGCTGCTGTGCCTCACCGACGACAACGTCTGGATCCTGTTGCCCTGCAGTGCCGTTGTGGCCTTGCATGCCGAGCTCAGTTGCCTCCAGGTGAGCCAACTCCAGCCTCCCGATCTCCAGCGCAGTGGCGAACTGCGCCATGGGGACCAGGCCAGTGACGGCCTGGCCCTGGCCGTGGCTTCCATGGCCCGGCGCCATGACATGGTCACCCCCCATTACGACCTGGCCGGGGAGGTGCTGCAACAGGCGGAGCAGGTGCGCCAGCTGGAGGATGAATTGCAACTCCATCCCGCCCACGGTTGGGGTGACCGCAAACAGCTCAAAAAGCAATTGCGGCGCATGGAAGAGATCGAGGCTGAGGTGGCCGAGCGCCAGCAACTGCTTCATTTCCGCTCCAACCGCCACTGGGAGACCTTTCTCTCCTTAATCAACATCCTGCGTCACTTCGGTGCCCTCGATGGTGCCGAGGGTCTTGAACCCACCGAAGTGGGCCGGACCGTGGCGGCCCTCCGGGGTGATAACGAGCTCTGGTTGGGTCTGGCCCTGATGAGTGGCCATCTCGATGAATTGGAACCTGCCGATTTGGCGGCGGTCTTGGAGGCCATCTCCACCGAGGTGAATCGCCCTGACCTGTGGTGTGGATTTGAGCCGCCAAAACCCGCCGAGGAGGCCCTGCATGACCTCCGCCCCTTGCGGCGAGCCCTGGAGCGGGAGCAGGAACGGGGTCATGTGGTGGTGCCTGTCTGGTGGGAGCCTGAATTGACGGGTCTGGTCGCCGCCTGGGCCCGGGGTACCCCCTGGCGTGACCTGATCGCCAATACCTCTCTCGATGAGGGGGATGTGGTACGCGTCATGCGGCGCACCGTGGATCTGCTGGCCCAGATTCCCTACTGCGAAGCCATCAGCGAACGGCTGCGCCGTAATGCCCGCAAGGCACTGAAGGCCATCAACCGCTTCCCGGTGTGCGAAATCGAGGACCTGGTGGCGGCGGCATCGGCACCTGAAGCTTCTCCGGCTGAGGTTGGGGCCCCGGATTGAACTTGCCCCAGAAGGGGTCGCGTCCCCCTCCGGCCGAACCCTGCTAACCTCCTGCGGCGAAAGGCAATTGAGGGTGGGATTACGTGAGTCAATCCCCTGGCCCGGCCCATCGCAATGCCGCCTATCGGCCTGAAATCGACGGACTGCGCGCCGTTGCCGTGGTCGGCGTGATCCTGAACCACTTCTCGGAAGGTTGGCTACCTGGCGGTTATCTAGGGGTGGATGTCTTTTTTGTCATCTCTGGGTTTGTGATCACGGCCTCCCTGGCCCGCCGGCCCGCGAAGGGTCTGGGGGATCTGATGTTGGGTTTCTATTCCCGCCGTGTTCGGCGCCTGTTGCCCGCCCTATTGTTGTGCGTTGGAATCACAGCGCTTTTACTGACTTTAGTCTCCTACGACCCCGGTCAGATGTTGGGTGTGGGCTGGCGTTCGCTATTCGGTTTCAGCAACATCTCCCTATACCGATTAGCGGTCGATTACTTCCGGCCTGCCGCCGCCTTGAACCCCTTTGCCCATACCTGGTCCCTGGGGGTTGAAGAACAATTTTACCTCCTTTTTCCGCTGCTGGTTTGGTTCAGCGGTTTCGCCCGCAACGGCGCCGCCGGAAGCCGGCGTCTGGTGCTCTTTCTGCTGCCCCTGAGTGTTCTTTCCCTGGTGGTGTTTGGCCAACGGCTTGGGGTTGATTTTCCTGCTGCCTACTACCTGCTTCCCTCGCGATTCTGGGAGCTGGGCGTGGGCTGCTTGGTGTTTTTGCTGCTGCAGCGTCGCTCCTCCCAAGGCGAAAACATCGAGGCAGCAGCGTCCGACGATTTCGAGGCGGACCAGGCCCGCTGGCCCCTGCCCCCCCTGCCCCTCCTGCTTGGCTTGGGGGTCCTGATGGCAGCCCCCCTGGATTTCGGCTTGCTGCCAGTGGTCAGCAGTGTCGCGATCACCGCCCTGCTCCTGGGCTGCTTGCGTCCATCCACCGCGGCCCATGGTTGGCTCAGCTGGCCGCCGGTGGTGTTTGTCGGATTGCTCTCCTATTCGCTTTATCTCTGGCACTGGAGCGTGCTGTCCCTCAGCCGTTGGACCATCGGGCTGCAGCCCTGGACCATGCCATTACAGGCCCTGCTCATCGCTCTGCTGGCCTATTTGTCCTGGCGCTTCGTTGAATGTCCCTGCCGCCGGACCCCTTGGTGGCCCCAGCGATGGCGGGTGGTGGCCAGCGGTTTAGCCCTGGCCGCTCTGGGCACCCTTGGCTTGCAGGGCCTGGCCCGCAAGGGTCCCACTCTTCTTTATCGCGGCAATCCCCAGTCGGCCGAATTCAGTTTGGCTGCCACCCCAAGGGGTTCTGACTGTTCCACCCCTGGCCATTTCCGTTTGTTGATGGTGGGAGATAGCCATGCTCACCATTTCAACGCCGCTGCTGATCACCTCTGTGGACGCTATGGAATGGGCTATGGCGAGTCCGCGGTGATTGGGGTTCCCTATCCGCCTGTCTTCTACACAAATGTTACAACGGGCGTAGACGAGGGGCTGGCCCTTGTCTACGCCCAAGCGGCTGAACAGCGTTGGCAAACCCTGGGCCAGGAATCGGGAATTCCCAAGGGGAATCAGGGGGTTGTGGTGTTGTCATCCCGTTCGCCTCTCTATTTCGATCCTGGCTTTATCGGTGGGGAATCCCTGCGTCGCAGTCAACACTTTTCCCCCCAAACCAGCCAGCCGGTCCGCCGAGAGGCGGCACTCGCCACTTGGGCCGAGCAGGTGGGCCGTCTGGCCGATCAGCACCCCAAGACCCGTTTTGTTTTGTTTTTGCCCACACCGGAGTTCGGCAGCGGCGTGCCGATGGAAACATGCCGGCCCCAGTGGTTTCGCCCGGTGCTGCCGACCGATTGCCAGGGAGTGGATCGCCAGGGGCTTGATCGCTTTAACGCCTACCTGCGCCAGCAACTGGCCGGCCTGCTGGCCAGCCACCCCAATGTGATTCTCTATAACCCCGCCGACGCCCTGTGTCCTACCAAGGGCCTCTGTCCCCGTCAGCGCCACGGCTACCTCCTCTATAGCGATGGCGATCACCTCTCGGCCTATGGGGCTATCACCGTGATGGATGACTTTGTGGCCTTTCTGCGCCGGCAAAAGGACAGTCACCCAACTGAGGCTAAACCCAATTGACGGACCAAAGGGGCCATTGAAATGTTGCGTTTGCTACCAAAATCCTGCATTTCGTATCGATAACTACATTGCCAACCAGGGCCCCTCGGATCTGCTTGTCCCCGTCAATGCCGCCCTGATGTGCTCTTCGCTACTGCGCCCCTGGCCGCGATCACCCCACCTCCCGCCTCGGCTGCTGAGGCCATGCAAAGCGCCAATAACGGCTTTGTTCTGCTTTGTGCGGCCCTGGTGCTAATGATGACCCCTGCTCTGGCCTTGTTTTACGGGGGCTTTGTGCGCAGCCGCAATGTGCTCAACACCATGGTGATGAGTTTCGCTGCCATGGCGGTCGTCAGTGTGCTCTGGGTCTTGTTTGGCTACAGCCTCGTCTTTGCCCCAGGGAGTGGACCCCTTGCCCCCTTCATCGGAGGCCTGCAGTGGGCTGGGCTCGCCAATTGGGATCAGCCCTGGGGCGAAGGCCAACTGAGCCAGGGCGCGGTGGCCCTCTTTCAGCTCACCTTTGCGATCATCACGCCGGCCCTGGTGTCGGGGGCCGTTGTGGAGCGCATGAATTTTGGGGCCTGGATGGCCTTCCTGGTGCTTTGGTCCACCTTTGTCTACCTCCCGTTGGCTCACATGGTCTGGGGGCCGGCCGGTTTTCTGGGACCGGAAGGCTTGGGCGCCATCGATTTCGCCGGAGGCCTTGTGGTGGAAATGGCCTCCGGTGTGGCTGCAGCGGTGGCGGCCTTCATGGTGGGCCGCCGCCGCCATTATCCCCAAGCCATCTCGCCGCCCCATAACGTCAGCTTCATCCTTTTTGGGGCCGGTCTGCTATGGGCAGGGTGGTTTGGCTTCAACGGTGGGAGTGGGCTGGTGGCCGGCAATCTGGCCAGTTTGGCCTGCCTGACCACCAACACCGCCGGTGCGGCGGCGGCCCTGACCTGGATGTTGATTGAAACCCTCCAGCGAGGCAAGCCCACTGCCGTGGGCGTGGCCACCGGGGCTGTGGCCGGTCTGGTGGCCATTACTCCGGCGGCCGGTTACGTCAGTCCCATGGCGGCCGTGGCCATTGGGCTGATTGCCGCCTTGGTGTGCAGTGGCGTGTTGCAGCTCAAGCAGCGCTGGCCCCTGGATGATTCGCTCGATGTGCTGCCCGTGCATGGCATCGCTGGATTGACAGGCACCCTGCTGACAGGGGTCTTTGCCAGCAAGTTGCTCAATCCCGGCGGCGCCGATGGTCTCTTACGGGGCCACGGGGTTCAGGTCTGGATCCAACTTCAGGCCATTGGCTTTACCATTCTCTGGGTGGCAATCGGCACCACAGCGGTACTCCTGGTGATCCGGCAATTTGTACCCCTGAGGGTTTCCTCACTGGAAGAACAACAGGGTCTGGATATCAATGCCCATGGAGAGGAGGCTTACAACACGGAGTTCACCGGTTGAAGCCTTCTCTATTGATGCAAAGGTATTTGGTTTATCTTATTTCCAAAGACCTTTGCGGCGGCCCGGTAATAAAGAACGCAGTAGGGATCCCTGCTCCTTGAAACTGCCCAAACCGGAAAAGCCAATCGCATAGCCGGCAGCCATACCGGCATCCCGGATCCAGATGCCTAGCGCCTGTTGCAATCTATTTTGCTTGGCCTCATCCACCTGGGTCTGAAGTCGCTTAATGGCCGGGTCCAGTCGGGAGATCAGGGCATTCTTGATTTGGGGCAGGGGGGCCGCCAGGGGGCGATCCAGATTGCTGGGGGCTCCAGGTAGCTGGCGCAGGGCAGTTTTAAGATCGGCTTCGCTATTGGCTAAACGGATGGCGTCTGCGGCACGTTGCAGAGTCTTGAGCTGGGTAACTTCGTTGCCGCTCTGTTGATTGAGCAGCCGGGAACCAGCTGTTATTTGTAGGGGGATCAGCAGTAAAAAGCCGATGGCCGCAAAGCCTGCCAGGCGCCGAAACAGACTAATCTTGGATCCAAATGGGCTAACCCCTTCATCGATAAAGTTGGCAAATAGTATCAGCACCACGCCCACCAAAGGGAGGCTGGCACTACCAAGAAGGGCTGAAATTACTTTGACTTGCCAGCGGGAATCGAGGATTTCCAAGGGCAACATGGCTGCCAGCAGAATGGCTAGAAAAACAATGAACAGGCCTAGGGCCACCCATTGGAGAATGTCGGCGAAATCTTCGGAGCGGACTTTGTTTGCCACAGGCGGGGGGCGTTCATAACCAACAGACTTTAGCGATTATCTACAAGATGTCACCCCCGAGTCGTTGTTTTGTAAGGCCTATGGCGCCCGTTTAATTAGCGCCTCGTCAGCGATGAAATCGGGGTTGAGGCTGGGTTGGGACGCGCAGTCATTCTTCCAGCTATCGGCGAGTGTTGCCTCCAGATCGAAGGCCGGCTCCCAGGCCAGCTCCCGCCGTACCCGATGGGTGTCGGTGAGAAAATGGGACAGACGCAGGGGAAAGGCCTTGCGCGCTTTGCCATCGAGGCCCTCGATGCTGAAAGACCTCCGTTCGACGCTTTCCGGGTCCTTCCCGCAGGCTCTTGCGGCAGCCGCCACCAGCCCAGCAAAGGTGACGCCCTGATTACCGCTGCAGTTGTAGATGCGGTTGCAGGCCGCCTCCACCTCAATGGAGCGGGCCATGGCCATCGCCAGATCGTTGACATGGCCGAGCTGGGTGATGGTGGAGCCATCTCCCGGAATGGGAATGGGCTTGCCGTGGCTGAGGCGGTCGAAGAACCAGCGCTCAATGGGGTTGTAGTTGCCGGGACCGACGATGTAGGTGGGACGGAAACTCGTGAACGCAATCCCCTGCTGCCTCATCCAGGCTTCGGTTTCGGCTTTGCCGGCATGGCGACTGGAGGGGTCCAGGGGAGCGTCCTCGTCGAGGGGCCAGAGGTCGCTGCTGGCATAGACGCCGGCCGAGCTCACATAAACCAGGCGATGGCTGGGCGCTCCCGTGCGCTCGATCACCCTGCGCGTGTCGGCGCACTCCCGCCCTGAGCTGTCCACGATCACCTCAAACCGGCGTCCCTGCAGCTGGGCCAGGGCTTCGTCGTCGTGACGATCACCGATTAAGGATTCGACGTTGTTCGGTAACGGGTTCTTGCCCCGGGTGAAGAGGGTGACTTCGTGGCCGGCCGCCAGCAGGTGGGCCACCAGCGGCCGTCCCACGAAGCGGGTGCCGCCCATCACCAGAATCTTCATGCTTGGGTCCAGACGGGTGTCTTAGCCAAGCTATTCAAGCGGGCTGCCGCTCCCGATCTTTGCCGACCTTCTGGGAGTGCAGTCGGGACCGATGATGGACCGACCGCCTTGTCTGGCCATGGACGTTATCCCCGCCATCGACCTGCTGGAGGGCCAGTGCGTGCGGCTCCACCAGGGCGACTACGACCAGGTGACCCGCTTCCATGCCGATCCGGTGGCCCAGGCCCTGGAGTGGCAACGGCAGGGGGCCCGGCGGCTGCATCTGGTGGATCTGGATGGCGCCCGCAGCGGCCAGCCCACCAATGATCGAATGGTGCGGGCCATCACCGCCGCCCTGACCATCCCTGTGCAGTTGGGGGGTGGGGTCCGCAGTGCCGAGCGCGCCAAGGAGTTGCTGGCCTGCGGTTTGGATCGCGTCATTCTGGGCACCGTCGCCGTGGAGCAACCGGCCCTGGTGCGTCAACTCGCCCAGCAGCATCCAGGCCGCATCGTGGTGGGCATCGATGCCCGTGATGGACGGGTCGCCACCCGCGGTTGGCTGGAGGCCAGCACCATGGAGGCCCCAGTCCTGGCGGCCAGCCTGGTCGGCAGTGGCGTGGCGGCCCTGATCACCACCGACATCGCCACCGACGGCACCTTGGCGGGACCCAACCTCCCCTTTCTGCGCGCCATGGCCGAGGCGTCCAGCCTGCCGGTGATCGCCTCCGGCGGGGTTGGTTCGCTCACCGACCTGCTCAGCCTGCTCAGCCTGGAACCCCTCGGGGTGCAGGGGGTGATCGTCGGCCGGGCCCTCTATGACGGCCGGGTGCAGTTGGCCGAGGCCCTCCAAGCCGTGGGCCCGGAGCGTTGGCAGGATGTTGAACCCTCGTCCCTGGCCTGAAGCGGCCGGCTGCGGCCAAAATCTTCCACTTGCCCTATAACTGAAACCTTAGTCCGCTTTGCTTGCTGTGGTCGACGGCTCCATCTCTACTGCGAGTTTGCCCATCGCCAATTCCGGATCGACTTCTGCGGCCCCTCTGGAGAGCGTTGACGATGTCTATCGGCGTTGCCGGGATCTGGGCATGCGTCTAAGCCGCCAACGTCGCATGGTGTTGGATCTGCTATGGGCCGAAAAGACCCATCTAAGTGCGCGGGATATTTTTGAGAAGCTCAATAATCTTGGTCGCAATATTGGCCATACTTCGGTCTATCAGAACCTGGAGGCCCTTCAGAGGGCTGGGGTGATTGAATTTCTGGACCGCGCCAGCGGCAGGCTTTATGGCTATCGATCTGACCCCCACAGCCATCTCACCTGCCTCGATTCCGGTGCCATTCACGATCTTGATGTGCGGCTTCCTGAAGATCTGCTGCACCGGATTGAGGTCCACACCGGATACGCCATCGAGTCCTATACCTTGCACCTCTGCGGGCGGCAGACCGGAGCCTGAAACCCTTGGCCCCTTCTGCCCAAACACCCCTTCCCAAGCTGTTGCTGTTTGCTGATCCTTTCCAGCAGCAGGGCATTGCCGCCTTATTGCAAGCGGATCCCAGCCTGGGCCAGGTGACGTTCCATCCCGGGGATCTGGAAGGGGCCCCCCAGCTCGTCATTTGGAGTTTGGCCTCAGCCCCCCCTGCGGCCAGTCTCGAGCTCGAAATGCAGCGGCTCCATGAGCGCTGGCAACCGGTGCCGATTCTGTTGTTGCTGCCAGGGGGCCATGGGTATCCGGCCCTGCCCTTGCTGCAACTACCGCTGCAGGGCTTGCTGGAAGCCCCGACGGCTGGTGCCCTGCGGGACGCCGTCACCACCCTGCTGGCGGGCGGGCGGGTGCTGGAGATCGCCCCGGCGGCCGAGACCCCTGGCAGCGGTTCTGGACTCTCCCCAGCCTTAGGGGCCATGGGGCTGGGCCAGTGGTTATTGATCACGGGCCTTTGGCAAATTGAGGCGGAACTCCGTCGTTGTGCCCAGGGGCTGGATCAGCCCCCCCCCTCCTTACTGGCCCTGCTGCTGCTGCAGGGCCGGGTGCGGGAGCTGGGCGCGGCCCGCCAATTGTTGTTGTGGCTATGGGGTCCCATCAGCCTGGCCTGGAGTGGCTCCTTTGCCGATCCCTTTTCTACCCCTACGGCGCTGGTGCGGCCTGGGGCCCCAGGGCAGGGTTCCGGCGCCCCAGGCCTGGTGCCTGCCTTTGTCGAACGCGAAGGCCTTTCTATTTCCCTGCGCCAGCGCAGTGCCGACGGCCTCTGGGAGACCTTGCGGGAGCGGCTTCGCCAGGCCGCCGCCGCCGGGCCCGAGAATGCCAGTGGGGGCCTGCTCGCCCTCGATGGTCTGCTGGACCAGCGCCGCAGTGATCTTTTGCTCTCCCTTTTGGAGCAATTTGACCAGTTGCGCAGCCAGTTGCAGACCCAGAGCTCAAGTGCCGATAGGTTGCTTGAGCAGTGGCGTGACCTCCAGCCGATGCTGCGCCAACAGGCCATGGGCCGCATGGCCGGCGCCTATGTCCAGTTGCCGCGGGAGGGGGTGATGCTGCCCGTCGCCGAAACGTTGGTGGCTGGCAGTTCCCTGGCGGGCGACGATCCCGATCTGCCCGATCCGGAGACCATGCTCTCCAGTTTGGTGCAGGCCCGGCCGATGTTGGTCGAGGGTCGTCTGTTGGCTCCCGACGAACCCCAAGCCGTGCTTTATCTGGAGATGCTCCTCGCCAATTGGCTGGTGCGCAGCGCCGAACAGATCAGCGCCGAGGTGCTGGCGGCCTGCGCTGATTGGCCCGAATTGCGCCGGTATCTGCTGCGACCCGAGTTGCTGGCCACCCGCAACCTCGAGCGGCTTCGCAACCAGCTCAATGCCCAGCAACGCTGGCAGAGCTGGGTGGAACGGCCGATTCAGCTCTATGAAAGTCGCCGGCCCCTCTATTGCCTTCAGGGCGGTTCCATCCGCACCGAACAGCTCACCGAACCGCGGGATCAGGAATTGAAGCGGTTGGGCTGGCTGCAGCAATGGGTGACCCTCGCCCTGGAAACCCGAGATGCCCTGGCGCCCCAGGTCCAGAGCCTGATGCGGGGTCTGGGG
>Ga0114959_10003309_pt1 | contig 12722 bp, 3 predicted proteins | sample C_130625_EF_Meta_FD_87317 | JGI IMG/M metagenome (GOLD analysis project Ga0114959, IMG submission 87317) | Freshwater microbial communities from Lake Croche, Canada to study carbon cycling - C_130625_EF_MetaG | ecosystem: Environmental > Aquatic > Freshwater > Lake | place: Lake Croche, Canada...
CTGGGAAGATCTGACTTCAAGGGCTGGCGTATAACTGCAGCTATGGGATTCTTCCGCTTCAGACGTAGCGTTAAAATCTTTCCCGGTGTTCGTTGGAACTTCGGGAAGAAGAGTACGTCGTTGAGCATTGGTGGGCCTGGAGCCCACTACACTTTCGGAACTGCTGGCAGCCGAACCACTGTGGGGATTCCCGGCACTGGGCTTTCCTATACGGATATCCACAGCAGTCACTCTCGGGTATCAAAGCGTCATGCCGGCATCCCTTCACCCTCAGAAGAATGGATCCGGAACAATCGGATCAACGTCAACATCCACACCGAAGACCGTAAGCCCGGAGAACCTCCCATCCGTCCCGACCAACTCGACACCATCAAGTCAATCTGCCCTGATTTAGACCTCAGCAAGGTGAGTGACTATGGAGAAGTTCAGGCTGATAGCTTCATCGAGCAACTCCGCTACCAGCAGAAGGAGGTTTCCAAGACACTTCTCAAACAGTTCTACGCACAGAATGGGCATGCCATTCCCGATGACTTCATTGACCACTGCTACGACCATCCCGGAGAGACCTATCACGTACCCAAGAAGTGGGGGTGTGGCTCCTGGATCATAGTGGGAATTATTCTCTGGGTGCTTATTACTCTCCTCTCCAAATGACCCATGCTGATCTGTCAGAAAAGCTGGGTCGACCCGCTCTCTGGATTACACGAATGAGGAAGAGGTTCGGATTGCCGACCCTTGAGACTTACCCGGAGTGCTATGTAGCTTTTCTTAGGAAGATTCGTGATCTCCGAAATCTGGGCGTTTCTGAGGAGAAGATAGGCAAGCTCTGGGATCTCGAGAGGAAGATCATTGAGATACTAAATCTGGATCTGGGAGCTGGTGAGCTGTCCTTGATCCAGGGATGTTCCGTGGAGGCCGATCCCGACCGCAGACTTCTCTTGTCGAATGCTGATCTCGGCGTGCCCCTCATGGCTCAGGATGTCCAGACAGGTCTCGATTTCCAGTCGCGTCCCAAGGAACTCTTTGAGGGACAAGAGATGGGAGAGGATGTTCTACGGCTGTTGGCTGAATACAGGGGGCATCTTCATGCGATCAGAGACACCGTGGCTTGGGAGAGTAAGGTGCTGAAAGCCTCCCTCCGATGGGCAAAAAACACGAGGATTCCCTCCTCGTCACTTGTAGGGCAATCCGGTAAGAAACAATACTCCCATGAACGTATTCGAAGTACATAAAAAGATCATTTCTGATTACGAGCAATACATCCGCTCGTTCATATCAATTTCAGACCCAGAAATCTCTGGGGTTGTAGATCGCGAGCTTCGCAAAGGGAAACTATGGCCAGAGCCGCTCCTACAATTTAATCCGGCTTTCAAAACAGTTGGAAAAGTCGCAGACCTCTCCGAGAGAGGAGTCATACATCGCGAGGTTGCTGACATCTTTACGGGATATTCTCTTTATCAGCATCAGTTGGAGGCCATCCAACTGGGAACGGAAAATAAAGATTTCGTAGTCACCTCTGGCACAGGCTCTGGAAAATCCCTCACCTACATAGGGACAATCTTCAGCCATCTTCTCAACAACCCGGGAACAAAGGGAGTTGTGGCTGTAGTGGTTTACCCACTCAACGCCTTAATCAACAGTCAGACGGAAGAATTCAAGAAATATCAGGACAACTACTACCGGGCAACCGGAAGAGAGTTTCCAATCACTTTTGGTCAATACACTGGCCAAGAGGACGAAGGGCGCCGCCAAAGCATGAGAGAGGGTCCCCCGCAAATCCTTCTTACCAATTACATGATGTTGGAGCTTCTCCTCACTCGCATGCAGGAGAGGCCAATACGCGATGCGATCTACGATAACCTGAGATACCTGGTTTTTGATGAACTGCATACGTACAGGGGCAGACAAGGAGCAGATGTCGCGATGCTTATTCGCCGTATAAGAGCTCAATGTAAAAAGGATGTCACATGCATCGGCACGTCAGCAACCATGGTTTCGGGGGGCTCAGTGGAGGATCAACGCAAAAAGGTTGCTGAGGTAGCATCTAGCCTTTTTGGAAAGCGGTTCCAAGGGGAACAGGTAGTAAATGAAACTCTCGATTCGTCGCTTGATCACAGTCGTGGATACCCGTCAAAAGAGCAGCTATCTGCCGCTATCCGAGATGGCATTACCCCAAATGACGATTTTGAGTCCCTGAAATCTCACCCCGTAGCATTGTGGCTAGAGGCTGAGGCAGCCCTAGAAAAAAAGGGGGGGTCCATTGTGCGCCGACGGCCACGTCCAGTTGGGGCGCTGGCTGACCAACTTTCAAAAGAAACCGATGAACCCTTAAATGCATGTCGTGACGCGCTTACGAACGCACTTCTTTGGATCAGCACTGTAAACGAAGCGATCCAAAAAAAAGGTGGTTACACAGTACTGCCTTTTAGGCTTCATCAGTTCATTTCTCAGACTGGATCGGTTTATACGACACTTGATCAAGGGGAAGGCAGATTCATCACGCTAGAGCCTGGCATTTACAAGGCTGACGATGCCAATCAGAAGCCTATTTTCCCAAACGTGTTTAGCCGCACATCCGGACATGCCTTTATTTGTGTCACCCGATGCGGCAACAGGTTGCAGCCCCGAGAGTTTCAAGATAACTCCAACGAAGAAGACGATCACCTCGAAGACGGATATCTCATTATAGGAGATAACGTATGGGATCCCATTCAGGATCTGGATTCTTTGCCGGATGGATGGTTTAGAAACAACCGATCTGGGAGAAAACCTCTCAAAGAACGCGAGGTTTTCTTCCCACAGCAGATCTATTTTGATGAATTCGGGAATTTCTCTAACTCAACCCCAATGAAGTATGAGGGTTGGTTCATGAGATCTCCACTTCTCTTTGATCCAACTAGCGGAACATTCTTTGATCACCATACTCGGCAAGGAACAAAGTTGGCAAAGCTTGGTAGTGAGGGACGAAGCACCTCAACCACAATAACTGCATTTTCAATTCTCAATCAACTGCGAGAAGCATCGTACAAGATCGCAGATCAGAAACTACTGAGTTTTACAGACAACCGTCAGGATGCCGCATTGCAAGCCGGTCATTTTAACGATTTTCTCCAGGTAGTTCAGCTTCGGGCAGGGATCTACAAAGCCCTAAAGCAATCTGACAATAACTGCCTTACTTATTCCCAGCTTGGGGAAGCTGTATTTAAGGCTCTAGCACTCCCATTTAATGATTTTTCTAAGTTGGAAAGGCCCCCTGAGTTGCACCATGTCCGACAGAAGTATGAGACAACACTTCAGAAGTTTCTCATCTACAGGGCACTCGCCGATCTAAAGAGGAGTTGGCGGATCGTTCTTCCAAATCTTGAACAATGCGCTCTTTTAGCCATCGATTATCTTGATATTGAAGAAACTGCAGCCAGTGATTCATTCTGGGGGGATGTCGAGATACTGAAAGACTTGCCGAGGGTAAGGCGCAGGGAGTTCATAGCTACAATTCTCGATTTTTTCCGTCTCGAGTACGCACTCCACAGCGCAAACTTCCTTGAGTTTGATAAGATGAAAGAAAATGCGTTTAGTTTTCGTGAGCAACTGCGCGAACCTTGGACCTTGGATGAAAAGGAGAATCTCCGACTACCCTCAGTCGTACGCCTAGACCCGTTAAGTAGAACTTCTAACCTATCGTCCGTCAGTATGGGACCAGCAAGCGGTCTCGGTAAATACATCAAACAATTGGTGAAGGTTGAAGGTTTGGATGATTCATTTTTACGTGGCGACCATTACCGAGAGTTTATTCTTAAATTAATGAGGAAGCTTACCGATGCTGACTACTTGCACGAGTTTTCGGCCAGAAGTGAAGATGGGGGTGAAGTTCCTGTTTATCGCCTCAAAGTTGAAAAGATTCTTTGGAAGCTCGGAGATGGAGCAACTGTAAAGACGGACGTAATTAAGCGACGGAGCTTTAGGGACGCCGCATTGAAGCCCAACACATTCTTCGCTGCTATGTATAGCCGTGATTTTGCAAATACAAAGCGCCTCATTGCTAGAGATCATACAGGTCAGCTGGATTCAGCTACTCGTTTAGAGCGAGAAGATCAATTTAAGTGTGACTGGTGGCTGGATGAGGCGAAAAATCACCCTGATGAGGCAAAGATCCGAAGCTCTGCAATCAGTGCGCTGTTTTGTTCACCAACAATGGAACTTGGCGTCGATATTGGCGGGCTAAGTGTCGTTCATATGCGGAATGCGCCACCAAACTCCGCAAACTATGCCCAACGGTCTGGACGAGCCGGAAGAAGCGGGCAGGGAGCCCTTGTTTTTACTTACTGCTCGAGCTTCTCCCCTCATGATCGTCACTATTTTCAACAGCAGGCAGAGATGGTTGCAGGTGCCGTTCAGCCACCGAGACTGGATCTCTTCAACAGAGAATTACTCCATACCCATCTCATCGCGCTAGCGATATCTGAAATAGGAATGCCAGGGCTGGAATCCCAACCAGGCAGGACTGCATCACTTACCGCCCTTGTGGATATGAATGATAAGGATCTAGTTCTCTCTGCGACTGCAAAGGAAAACCTGAAACTATCGACATCTACTTTGGATGCTATTCGGGCTGCATTTACTAGAACAATTAAGGACTTTTCACCTGAACTGAAAAACCGTGGATCGTCATGGTTTTCGGACTCATGGGTCGAGACGAACCTCAACAAGATGTCAGACCATCTTGATTTGTCTCTCAATAGATGGAGAAAACTTTATCAATCAGGTAAGTCAGCCCTTTCAAAGGCCACTCAACAGATTGAAAGCGGAACATTGGTCACATCTAGCGATGAGTATAAAAAACAAATACGACTCCAGCATCAATCAACTCGACAGTTAAACCTTCTCGTTAATGACCTTGGGAGAAGGTCTACAGACCTTTCGGAGTTTTATCCATATCGCTATCTGGCCTCTGAAGGTTTCCTTCCAGGGTATAACTTCACTCGGCTACCAATACGTATTTTTATTCCAAATGGAATAAGCTCCGGGGAGTTCATTTCTAGACCACGCTCTATTGCGCTTCGGGAGTTTGGTCCATTAAGCATCATTTATCACAACGGACGGAAGTTTCGGGTTGAACAGCTCGTTGTTCAGGATGCTGAAGATGCCCTCATCGATGCAAAAATTAGTACTAAAGCTGGATATTTCCTTGTTGGAGATCAAAAGGATCTTGAAATCTGCCCTTTTACAAACCTCAACCTTGGAGATAACTCAAACAAGGAGCACTTGGTTGACTTGATGGAAATGGGCGAATCAAGGGCATCGGAAATCGATAGGATATCTTGCGAGGAGGAGGAACGTATTTCTAGGGGATTTGAAGTGGATATATTCTTTTCGGTTGAGGGAAATCTTGACCGAGTGCGTCGCGCTGTTGCCCATGCGGGTGATTCTCAACTGCTTAATTTGAGGTATATCCCAGCAGCAAGATTAGTTTACCTAAATCGTAAATGGAGGTCCTCACAGCTATCGGGTTTCCCCCTAGCGATGACAACGGGAACTTGGAAATCCTCCATGCCTCCCCTTGAAGATCAAAAGGAGCTTCATAAATTTGTAACTCTTTGGACATCCAACACAGCCGATGCTCTTTACATCGAACCCATTCAACCTCTCGGATTAACTCCCGAAGGAGTTATAACCCTTCAGCATGCTCTGAAGCGTGCTATTGAATCTGAGTTCCAAGTCGAACCAAATGAAATCGGCGTGGTCGCAGTCGGAAACCCATCATGTCCCAATATTCTGCTTTATGAGTCAGCTGAAGGGAGTCTTGGCATTTTATCAAGATTTGCAGATGACCCATCTGTTCTCCATGCAGTTGTTAGAAAAGCAAAAGAGATATGTAGGTTTGAGGCGTCAGATTACAGAGCCCCCGCTTCCTACGATGATCTCCTCAGCTACTACAACCAGCGTGACCACCACAGCATGGATCGCTTTCTAATTCAGGATGCTCTTGAAAAATTGCTCGCCTGCAATATCGAGGTTCAAAGCAACCCCGGGTATCGTAGCTATGATGATCAGTATCAGTCACTCCTTACGGCTTTAGACCCAAACTCAAGCCTCGAACGAAAATTCATCGAATATTTATATAGTCAAAATCTTCGCCTTCCTGATTCGGCTCAAAAGCAGACCCCTGGCATCTACAGCCAACCTGACTTTTACTACGAATCCAAAATCTGGGTCTTTGTGGATGGTTCTGTACATGATCAGCCCGAGGTCAAAGAGGCTGATCAAAGAAAACGGAGTGAGATCTTAAGCCGTGGTGATGAAATTATTGTCTACAATTACAGGGATGATCTACCTGCACTTTTAAACAAGCGGCCTGATGTCTTTAGGAAGGTTCGATGAAAGCACAGTTTCAGCCCGGGAAGCTAATTACCCTTCGCGGCCGTGATTGGGTTGTCCTCCCAACTGATGATGATAACCTCCTAGTTGTGAGGCCGCTGGGGGGTTCAGATGAAGAAACTACGGGTATTTTTCTCCCTTTTGAGATACCTCATGACGCCCCTAAAGATGCCCGCTTTCTCCCCCCGTCATCTGAAGATTTAGGTGACATCTCAACTTCAAGACTTTTATATGAGTCAGCAAGATTAGCCTTCCGTAATGGGGCTGGCCCATTTCGTGCACTCGCAAAGTTATCTTTCCGTCCCCGTTCTTATCAACTCATCCCATTGATCATGGCTCTCCGTCAGGAGACTGTCCGATTACTGGTAGCTGATGACGTAGGTGTTGGAAAAACAGTGGAAGCACTTCTCATGACCAGGGAGTTGATGGAGCGTAGGCGCATCAAGCGTTTTGCTGTGATCTGCCTCCCCCACCTTTGTGACCAGTGGCAGAGAGAAATCAGAGAAAAACTAGATATTGAGGCCGTCATTATCCGCTCTAGCACTCAGGCAAGATTGGACCGTCAGATTCAAGGTGATACCAGTGTCTACGAATATTACCCCTATCAGATCATCTCTATCGACTACATCAAATCTGACTCCCGTAGAGATGTATTTGTGGAGCAATGCCCCGAGTTAGTCATCGTGGACGAGGCCCACTCATGTGCTCGTCCATCAGGCGCTTCAAATAGCCAACAGCAACGATATCACCTCTTAAGTAGACTCGCAGCGAAGCCGGCACAGAATCTTGTCATGCTTACTGCCACCCCTCATAGCGGCAAATCAGAAGAATTTCAATCCCTCCTGGGTCTTTTAAAACCTGAGTTTGAGGAACTTGATCTTCCTAATTCCACGCAGAATCAGCGTAAGGAGCTAGCAAAGCACTTCGTGCAACGCAAAAGGGCAGATGTTGAGAAATGGTTGGGGGAAGACACCCCTTTCCCAACCAGAGATCCATTTGAAGTCAGCTACAACTTGACCCAAGAGTACTCATCCTTTTTCGAGGATATTATAGAATTTGCTCGAAGGCTGGTTGCCCCCGATTCCAAATCCCCACAGGGGCGAAAAAAGGTTCAATATTGGACAGCTCTAGCACTACTCCGAGGCGTTATGTCGAGTCCTGCCGCAGGCGTCAGCATGCTTTCCACGAGGTTAGAAAATCTAGCGTCTCTTAAAACAACAGCAGACGACTCGGCCTCAACGGACAATCTCTCGCCGAAAGAGGATGCTTCCTCATTAGAAAATCCAGTCGCGGACCCTGAGGATTTATCTGGTGCAGATACCTCGCCAACTCAACTTGTGGAAGAGTGCTCTTGGTCTGAACATCAGAGGAGGCAATTAAAAGATTTTTCCACGCGCCTCTCTGGCCTGTCGGGCCCATCTCATGATGGGAAACTGGCAAGCCTCGCAGCAGTTATCGAAGACTGGTTAAAGGAAGGGTTTTGTCCGGTTGTCTTCTGTCGGTTTATTCCAACGGCCAACTATATCGGCGAACACCTCAAAGAAATCCTCCAAAAGAAGTTTCCAAAGATGGATCTACAGGTCGTCACAAGTGAGGAGCCAGACGAGATCAGAAGAGATAGAATCCGGGGAATGGAGGCTTCGCCTCAACGCGTGCTGATCGCTACCGATTGCCTTTCTGAAGGAATCAACCTTCAAGATCTTTTTACTGGAGTGCTTCACTATGACCTACCTTGGAATCCTAATCGCCTTGAGCAACGAGAGGGACGCGTCGACAGATTTGGTCAGACAGCACCAGTAGTTAAGGCGTGTCTCTTGTTCGGAGCTGATAACCCGATCGATGGTATTGTTCTAGATGTTCTCCTCAGAAAAGTTAGGGAGATTAAGCGTGCAACCGGTATCAATGTTCCATTCCCCGAGGACTCACAGTCCATTATCGACACGATTACTCAGGCACTTCTTCTAAATCCTGATCGCAAGGTCACCCAGAAAAAGAAAGATAACCAAACAGTCTTTGATTTTAGCGAGTTTGATGAAGCGGAGCAGGCCAAACTCAACATTACCCGAAAGGTTGATGAGGCTGCAGAGAGAGAGAAAACCTCACGGAGTATTTTTGCTCAGAATGCGATACAGGCTAGTGAGATTGAACAAGATTTGAAATCTGTTGATGAGGCGATCGGGGATCCCCGCGCTGTTGAAGAGTTTGTTGTAGGTGTTCTTCAAAATATCTTTGGCGCTCAGGTCATAAAGAGTTCAAAAGTTGAAGGTTACACCTTGGTTACGGGCAACCTACCACCGCAGCTTCACAATATTCTGCCGAGTGGATCGACTATAGATATCTCTTTTTCCTCACCTCCCCCAAAAGGATTCCACTACATTGGTCGCAATCACCGATTTGTGGAACAGCTTTGCCAGATGGTCATGGGAAATACGCTTTCCCGAACTGAAAAGGGGGCAGCGCGAGCGGCGGTAATTCGAACAATAGCAGTTTCACAGAAAACAACCCTACTTCTCTTCAGGTGCCGTAATGTGATCGAGCAATCACGTGAATCGGTTAAAAACCCTCATCAGATTGTCGCTGAAGAGATGCTTCTGTGGGGATGGAAAGGAACATCAGACTCCCGTGAGTTTATCAACCATGAAGATGCCAAGTCTCTACTTCAGACCTCTCGAGCATCAAGCGACATGTCAGTTCAGTCCCGAGCCAACTTTCTTGAAATGGAGCTACTGTCCCTCTCAGGGCTAGACGCAGAGTTCAACAAGATCGCTGAGGAACAATCCAAGCGACTTGTTTCAGCTCACGAACGTTTTAGTGCGCTGATGGATAAGAACCGTTACCAAGTCGTCTATCCGGTACTGCCGATGGATCTACTCGGAATCTACATCCTGCTACCGGAGGTGGCTTCATGAACTACCCCAGTATCCGTATTGAGGGTTCAATATTCTCTCCCGACATAATTGATCGACTGGAGGATCTTCCAGGCCAAAGGCCGGCAGAATTTGGACTCGAATCTGGTGCAAAGGTAAAAGACGAGATTGCTCGGGCATGGGCAGATGCTCAGGACTACTGGCGTATTTTCCAAAGAAAGCTAGAAACCCTAAAGGCTGATTCCCCAGCCACAACCGAGACGCGCAACAACTGGATTGTTCCACTTTTAGGACTCCTGAAGTACGATCTTGAATATCAGAAGTCTGGAGCGGAATTAAACGGGAAGATTTACGCGATCTCCCATCGGGTGATTAACCGAGCCCAGACTCCTATTCATATAGTCGGGTACAGGGATCCAGCCGGGCTTGATCGCAAACCGACGAATGCGACGCTGCGAATGTCAGTTCATGCCGTCGTACAAGAATATCTCAACCTGACAGAGGAGCTTTATGGACTGGTTACCAACGGTCGAGTAATCCGCTTATTGCGAGATAGTTCCAGACTGATCAAGCAGAGCTATCTTGAGTTTGATCTAGACCGTATTTTTACCGACGGACTCTTTGCAGATTTTGCGATTCTATACCGTTTACTCCATTCAAGCCGACTACCCGTTACAACAGACAGCAATTCTGAAAGCCTCATCGAGCGCTACCATCAGGATTCGGTAGACTCTGGGGCAAGAATACGCGAGGGACTTTCCAAGGCTGTAGAAGGGGCAATCCTGACCTTCGCCAATGGCTTTCTTTCTCACCCCGAAAACGCAGATCTTCGGCAACGCATCGCCAGTGGAGATCTCTCCCCTGAAGAATATTACAAATCTCTGCTGCGCCTCATCTATAGACTCCTCTTTCTCATGGTTATTGAGGAGAGGGGGTTGGTATTCCCATCTGGTGCTTCCCTTCGCCAAAGGGAGACCTATGAAAAGTTCTACAGTGTTCAGCGCCTTAGAAACCTCTCCGAAAAGCGATATCTTGCTGATAAACGCCAGAGCGATCTCTGGCTAGCCCTCCTCTCCACTTTCCACCTCTTCGAGGCCAATGGTCCTGGAGAGTTGCTAGGCCTTAAACCACTTGCAGGCGACCTGTTTAACCCGGAGGCAATTGGAGCTCTTGGGACCTCTCACCTCGCAAATGACTCACTCCTCTTGTGCTTGAGATCACTAGGGCTCTATGAGCACCCCGAAAACCGACAGTTGATACGGGTCAATTATGCCGCTCTCAACGTAGAGGAGTTCGGCTCGGTTTATGAAGGTCTGCTTGAGTACGAGCCTTCCATCACTACCACGGGAAATATCCCATACTTCGCCTTTAATCGCGGTGACGAGAGGGGCTCTACCGGTTCCCACTACACACCTGATGAGCTCGTTCAGCCTCTGGTCGTACACTCTTTGGATCACCTCATTGCAGATCGGCTGAAAAGGCCCAATCCTGAAGAAGCACTGCTCGACCTGCGGATTGTAGATATTTCCTGCGGCTCAGGCCACATCCTCCTAGCCGCAGCAAGGCGGATCGCAACAGAGCTCGCAATCGTGCGAACAGGAGAGGAGCAGCCTTCACCATCCGCATACAGATCTTCCCTAAGGGATATAATCAGAAACTGTATCTACGGTGTGGATCTTAACCCACTAGCAGTAGAGCTCTGCAAAGTCGCTCTTTGGCTGGAAGCGCACAATCCTGGCGAGCCACTCAATTTCCTTGATCACCACATCAAGTGTGGAAATGCGATTGTTGGCTTTGTGCAGCAGACAGAAGTTGATGCAGGGGTTCCTGATGAGGCATTCAAGCGACTTCCGGCTGATGATGCAGAGGTCTGCAAAGAAAAAAGGGATTGGAATAAAAAAGAACGTCTCGACCGTAAAGGCGGCATGCTTCCATTTACTCAGGAACGTAAAGGGGAACTGGCCCATGTGCTTGAAAGGTGGAAATCAATTACGGCGATGCCCGAACAGACTCCACTGCAGATTGATCAGAAGAAAAATGCATTTGATGCCTTTGATTCTACCGGGTCACATCAACTATTGAAAAAGATCGCATCGATCCCGATCGCCGAGTTCTACATACCCCGCACTCCAGAGAATCGAGACAAGATCATCACCGACAGGGAATTCCGTAGCCTCTGGGCGGGCAATGTAGAACCAACAGGAAAAGCTGCTGATGCCGCATTTAAACTGGCGGATAAAAAGAGGTTTTTCCACTGGTTCCTCGAGTTTCCTGATATCATCCAGAGAGGTGGATTCGACTGCATCTTAGGCAACCCGCCCTACAAAGGTGGCCAGGGATTAAGTGGTACTTACGGGAATGACTTCTGTGAATATCTGAAATGGAAATTTGCGCCAACTGGCTTGAGCGATCTTGTGGTATTCTTCCTGCGACGGATTTACAGCCTCTTAAAGCCCGATGGATTCACCGCCTTTATCACAACAAACTCCATCAAGGATGGGGACGTGCGTAAAGATGGACTAGATCAGGTGGTTTCGGAGGGGGCAGAAATAAACTTTGCAGTCAGAGGGATCAAGTGGCCAGGTATCGCCAATCTGGTTGTCTCTCTTGTCGGAATTCACAAAGGACCTTGGAAAGGCAGACGTCTTCTCGACGGACGCGAAGTGCAGACGATCAGCACCTTTTTTGAAGACTCACAGGACGGCGGTGATCCAGTGAATATTCCCGAGAATGCTGTACGTATTTTTCAAGGCTCTATCTTCCTTGGGGATGGATTCCTTCTCTCTCATGAGGAAGCAAGAAAGTTGATACAGTCTGATTCTAGAAACAGGGAGGTGATATATCCGATCATCAATGGGCAAGAACTGAACAACAATCCTGACCAGAATGCAGGTCGAAGTATCATCAACTTCCATGACTGGGAACTCGAAAAGGCTCGGGAGTATCGGGAACCAATTGAGATTGTTGAGCGTTTAGTGAGGCCAGAACGGCAAAAACAAAAAGACATGGGAGGAAAAGATTTCTGGTGGAGGTTCTTAAGACCAAGGTCGGAAGTGTACTCCAAGATAGCTGGAAAGAATCGCTGTTTTGCCGCTGCAGCAACAACCAAGTACCTTAATTTTTCAGCAGCACCTACAAATCAGGTTTTTACGCATGCATTATTCATCTTTACGTCTGATCGCTGGGATCACTTTTCTATCGTCCAATCGACTGTTCACGAGGTCTGGGCACGAAAATACAGTGGAGCCTTGAAACAAGATTTACGATATTCACCATCTAAATGTTTTGAAACATTCCCTTTCCCAGGAGGCCTTTGGCAGATCCCTAATAACACCCTTTCGGATCTTGGGGAGCGGTATCACGAGCCCCGCCGGCGCTTAATGCTCTCCCTCTGGTTGGGGCTGACTGATATCTACAACCTCTTCCACTCTCCTGATCTTGAGGCGGATCTCAGAAAGCATTTTGCATCACGTGCAAAGA
>Ga0114959_10003310_pt1 | contig 12720 bp, 18 predicted proteins | sample C_130625_EF_Meta_FD_87317 | JGI IMG/M metagenome (GOLD analysis project Ga0114959, IMG submission 87317) | Freshwater microbial communities from Lake Croche, Canada to study carbon cycling - C_130625_EF_MetaG | ecosystem: Environmental > Aquatic > Freshwater > Lake | place: Lake Croche, Canada...
ATAGCCAAGGATTTAGAGATAATTTTACTAGCATAAAAACAAATTTAAATACAACCAAATCTGAAATATCAGACTTGCAAAGCAAAGTGGTTGTTAAATCAGCTCTAGCTGATACAACTGTTAGCAACGATATGGGTAACACGTTGATTAGTAATGCGGCTGTAAGAAGTTTTAGATCAACAACCTATAATATAGGTAACAGTTTACCATCATCTGTAACTATTGATGTTAGTCGGGGTGATGTACAGTTTGGAACAATTGTACAAGATACTACAATCAACTTTGGTGGATGGGCACCAACCGGTACACAAAGTAATGTACAATTAAATTTAACAATAGCTAATAGTAGTGCCACAGTTTATTTCCCTTCTAGTCAGTTTAACTCTACTGCTATTTTAATTAATGGTATGACAACTACTTGTAGATTATTGGAAAACTATGGTTCAAACGGTGCACCAAATGTAAGTACAACTTATTCAAACCAAATTAATGTCCCGGCTGGTGTAACAGAGTTGCAGTATAAATTGTCAACTGTAAATTGTGGAACAACAATAGATATATACCCACTTAATAGAAATCAAACTACTAGTAGAATTGAATTACGCACTCCTACAAACATTGGGGTAGTTGGTGATAGTGCAGGTTCAATATGTTCAGATGGTTCTAATGTTTATATTTGTGTTGGTAGATATGATGGAACAAATACCATTTGGGGATATGTACCATTATACGCAGTGGGTCCTTGATTGAGTTATATGGAGCACCCATTTATCTCTGACCTATCAGAAAAAACATCTGATGACTTACAACAAACTATACAAGATTTGTATGGTAAATTGAATTTTCTATACCGTACCCAAAATCAACCATTGATCAATCAGATGAATATGATTTTAGAAACTTATAAAACCGAGTACAATAAAAGAATGGATGATGTTTATAAGAAACAAAACATCCAAAATAACATACAGATCAAGTAAATGGTCAAATACAGCTTGCATTATTGCAACGCTTGTGTTATCATACTGTATGGCAACTAATAATTATGGTCAACAAATTCTTTCAGAAATAGAACTATGTGATAGTTATTTGCGTAATCCTGACCAAGTGATTCAGAATGCGTTGGTATCATTTGATGTTAATTTTGATTTATTAGATATTGATAATAAACCCCTTTTAAAAAAACATATTGCTAGCAAAATTACTGTTAATGAGTTTGATGCTATAGCGCAATCAACATGGTTTATACCTGATGAATATGGTACTATGGATATTGCTAAATGGGCATTAGATCAATGCACAAATGAAACAGAATTACAACGAGTTGGCGAAGAATTGATTAAATTTCAAGAGAGAAATTTGTTTCCTTTACTAAGATATTGTAAATATTTAGTAGATACTATGCGTAAGAATGCAGTAGTTTGGGGAGTAGGTAGAGGTAGTAGCGTATCCAGTTATGTATTATTCTTGATAGGAATACATAAAATAGATAGCTTAAGATTTGATTTATCCATAGATGAATTTTTAAAATAAGGAGATAGTATAATGGCAATATATAAATCGGCACAAGGTAAAGCAATAGACATGTCTATTTTAGCAACCAAGAATGAAAAGACAAGAGCAGTTAGCAATATGAATCTTAACGCTAGAGGTGATGTTATCGATAGTAACAACCGAGTTATTCAAGAAAATAACAAGCGAGTTGGTAGCCAGTATAATAATACGGTTAACAACGATCAAGCACCGGCAACTCCTGAATCAGATTCTTTCTTCAGTAATGCTCAATTAATAGCAGATGAACCAATTGAATTAACCGAAGAAGAAAAACAGTTTGAAGAAGAAGATGCGAGTGAAATTAAACAGATTGAAGTTATTAAAAAGAAACAAAAATGAAATTACAATTCGACCCACATAGATTTAACAAAGAACAATTTAAACCATTAGGTAAACATATTATTGTAAGTGATATGATATTTGATGAGCGTACCACTGAATCTGGCATTGTTTTATTAAACGATGACAAAAAGAGTGAAGGTATTAGACCTCGTTGGGCTAAAGTATATGCATTAGGTCCCGATTTTGATGATGATCAAATTAAACTTGATAGTTGGCTATGTATTACACATGGTCGTTGGACTAGAGGTATTAATATTGAAGACGAAACGGGTAAGAAAACATTGCGTAGAGTGGATCCTAATGATATACTCTTGATTAGTGATGAGCCTGTGTATGATTTGACAATGAGTGATAAAGTTTAAGGAAACATATTATGGGATGGTTTAAAAATAAAATTCGTAATTGGTTATCATCAGATGATTATGATGATCGATGTACTACTGCAATAAGTTCCTCTAAGAGGTTGCGAGAGGTTGGTCAAATATCTAGTCACGGTATGAATTTTACAGTCTATTCAGCAAACGGAGGGTACGTGCTAGAATATAATGTATATGATCCCAAAAAAGATGAAAATGAATATACACTACATATTATAGATAGTAATACAGATTTGGGTACAGGTATCAGTCATATCATAACTTATGAAATGTTAAGGAGATAACATGATTTTAAATAACGTTTACGCATCATACCGCTCGGTAGATGAAATTAATACAAGTATGGCAAATGTATACAAACATATGTCATTAGCAGTAATTACTAGCATGATTGTAAGTTACTTTGTTGGATCAAGCCCGGAATTACTACAATTCTTCTTTACCGGTATAATTAAATGGATTGTGATCTTTGCCCCTGTATTAGCAATCTTTGGTGTTGCTATGGTACTAGATAATAACCCCAGCAAAGAAGTTGCTCAATTATGTTTACATGGTTTTGCGGCTCTAATGGGTTTGAGTTTTGCTACAATCTTTGCGATATTCACCATGGGCAGTATTGTTAGTGCTTTCACAGGTGCCGCAATATTATTTGGTGTTATGAGTTTCTATGGATACTTTACTAAACGCAGTCTAGAGAGTCTTGGACAGTTTATGTTTATTGGGTTGATTGCAATTATGATTGCTAGCATTGTTAATATATTTGTAGGTAGTACAGTAGTACAAATGGTAATATCGGCATTAGCTATTATTATCTTTTTGGGATTAACTGCGTATGATACTCAACAAATACGTGAAGAATTAAGTGTTAATGAAGATTCAGCCGTAGCTGAGGTACGAGGTGCATTAACTTTGTACATGGACTTTATTAACTTGTTTTTAAACTTATTGCAACTTTTTGGTGATAGAAAATAATGATAGATAATTTATGGGTTGAGGCGTATCGCCCGCAAAACGTACAAGACTATGTGTTTGTAGATGACAGACAACGGCAGCAAGTTAAGGGATGGATTGAAACTAACAGTATCCCTCACTTGTTGTTTTCAGGTGATCCCGGTACAGGTAAAACAACACTTGCAAAAATATTAATTAACGAACTTGGTGTAAATGAATATGATGTACTAGAAATCAATGCATCACGAGAAAATTCAGTTGATGTTGTTCGTAATAAGATCGTCAATTTTGTACAAACTATGCCTTTTGGTAATTTCAAAGTTGTGTTACTTGATGAAGCAGATTATTTGACACCAGCTGGTCAAGCGGCTTTGCGTAATGATATGGAAGCATATCATATGACAGCAAGATTTATCTTAACTTGTAATTATGAACATCGTATTATTCCTGCATTAAAAAGCAGATGTCATGAGTTTCGTATTACAAAAACAGATAAAGTAGAATTTACTGCTAGGGCGGCTACTGTATTAGTAACTGAAAATATCGAGTTTGATTTAGCAGTTTTAGATAGCTATGTAGCAGGGACGTATCCTGATTTACGTAAATGTTTGAATCAATTGCAAGTAAACAGTAGTACGGGTAAATTATTACCCCCTGTAAGTTTAGGTAATAGCGAAGATGAATTATTAATTGAATCTACCACTTTGCTTAAAGCAGGTAAAATTATTGAGGCTAGACAACAACTATTGCAATATTTGTCATTATACCCATCAAGGATCGAAGATGTATATCGTTGGATGTACAATAATTTAGAACTTTGGGGCGATACTCCTGCAGAGAAAGACAATGCAATTCTTATCATACGAAATGGTCTAGCAAACTTATCTTTGGTTGGCATCCCTGAGATATCATTGGCAGCCACTTTAGTAGAATTAACAATGAAGGCATAAAATGAGATATTTTGCAATTACATATATACGAAAACCAAATGGTCAAGTTGATGAACAAGCATTGATAACAAAATCTTTAAATAATAGTGACTTACAAACCTGTAATGTTATTTTAGACTTTAAAGAAAAGAAAATTATTAAGGCTAGTATTGACGGTAATATATTAGGTACTGACTGGGCTAAGTTAATAGAGTACTATAAAAAAGTATATCCTGACAACATTGAAGCTTTAGAAAAAGATAATCAATAATGGAAAAGAGGGTTTATGAGCCCCTCTTTTGTACCAATGTTAATGTAATTTAATTATATAATCTTATTACATGTTCGATTATTTTGTGTCTTTGAACATCTTTTAGTTCAAAGTTACATAGTTCTAATCCAGGAATCACCCCCTTCCCCAATCGATTTTGTAGGTCTAGTAGCCCATTGTCGGCTGTTTTTCTATCGGCTTGCTCAATGTCTCCAGTAATTACAATCTTACTGCCGACGCCGATTCTAGTCATAATCATTTTAAGTTGACTAGGGGTTGCATTTTGAGCTTCATCTAGTATCACATAGCTGTGCTTGAAATTTCTACCTCTGCAAAATGCTAGTGGCGCTATCTCTACGATTTGTTCCTCTAACATATATGCTATTTCTTTAGCTGTATAATATTCTCTTAATACATCTAATAGTGGTCTTGTCCATGGTTCCATCTTAGCGTTTAAGTCTCCGGGTAAGAAACCATGTTTTTCGTCATCCACTCCAACTGCCGGTCTTGTTAGAATAATACGGTCACATTCTCTGGCTTTAAGTGCCTTTATGGCAGCTTGCATTGCTAGATAAGTTTTACCTGTACCAGCAGGACCACCAACCACAACTATATCTACGTTGTCGTTAAGTAATGCTAGTATGTATTTTTCTTGATTAACTGACTTTGGTACTAATTGAATGGGTTTGGCATTCAGTTTTGTAGTACGTGTTTGGTCGAAGTTTATTGTTTTTGATTCATTTGTATAAAAAGTTTTTGTGTTATTTTGCTTTTTAAATTGTGAATATCTTATATCTTGCTCTTGATTGCGTAATGCACTAGTTTTTCGTTTGCTCAAGTTAGATTCTCCTTATGTTGAGCCGAGTTCTCATAATACTCACATCTATTTAAGGATAACTTGTTGTGGATTAATAGCATAGTTTTAACACAAAAATTAATGATAAATATTAGGCTCCGATACAATAATTATTCACCTCAATTTTACTCATAAACATTTAACAAATGATAAATACTGTATTATGACTAAAAAACATTACTCAGCAGACGATTTTTTCAACAGCGTAGACTACCCAAATATTATCGATAATATTAAAGGTATATATACCAGCGACGGTAGTATAAATCTATTATTAGATTTTGAACGTGTGCTAGATGAGGCAGATTTATATGCTTTTAAAAACTGGGACTTGGGTGAACTAGTTGATGGTCCAGATACTAAAAAGTATACTACAGCCTGTATTTTTATGTATCCTGAAAAACTAATGCCAGATCCTCGCGGAGGAAAAAGATTGATTAGTTTGGGCTGTAATATTTTGTTCAAAAAGACAAAAATCAAAGTACCAATCAAAATAGAAGACCCAAGTGATTATAAAGCTGGGACACATTATCCAAAAATGACAGAACGTACTGTATGGTTAGTGCGTATTGAAATACCAAAAGAACTAATGAATGATATCCGTGAAGGTTCAATTGATTTGGCAGGACAAACCCTTGACTTAGATGAGTTAGATACAGCTTATGAGCAGGATCTAGATAAAGAAGGCACAGAAGAAAATACAGATCAAATGGACGGCGGACAGGTTGATCAGGGACCAATGCCAGGACCACAGGGAGCAAGATAATGAAATTACTAGAAGGATTTAACTATCATGATTTGGTTGGACAAGTGACACCGATAGTATCAGTTGATGAATATTCAGCTAAAGCAGGAACAGATGATGAAATAGTTACATTATCATTTATCGTTAAGGGCCAACAAGCTAGTAAAGATTTAGTAGATTGGTTTGAGCGAGGATATGAATGGATATTAGATGCACAAGTAAGTGATGGTGAATATTCATTGGGTAAAAATTTAGTGTTCGTTGAAATGCCAAGAAGAACAACCGTACCAGCTAGAATCATTGAATTATTAAATGATTTAGATACATTAACAGATATACCATTAAATGAGTGGACTATCAAAATAAATGATGAAGATTATGATCCAGATCTAGCCCAATTAAAAAATGTATTAGAATTAAGTCCTCATCAATATCGGGTAGATAATGAAATGGAATTAAACGAGATGCGAGAGATGGCAGGAATTACTACAGTAAATGTGAATGCAAAACCAGACTCATTATTAAAAGATTTTTTATCAAAAGCAGGATTATAAATGGCAACTTTATTAGCAACAAAAGCAACACAAGAAGTTGCATTAGCAACAGATGACGAAGCACACGAACAGTTAGTAACTGATCCAACTGTTGCCCAATTTTCATCAGGGGATACAACAATGGCATCTACATCAACAGGGTTTGGGGGAGGATTCGGAAATGCGTCAGCAAACATATCATCAAGCGGGACTTCAACATTTGGCTCGGCATCAACAGGAGGATTCGGGTCAAGCAGTAGTGTTGGTTCACCAACACCAACATCAAGTGGCTTTAGCGGAGGCGGGTTTGGAAGCTCATCTTCATCAACTTCAGCAGCTCCAGCAGGTCCCCAACCAGCACTAACTGGTGCAGGATCTAATGCTGCACAAGGTGCAGATGTATTAGTTGCTAACGACAATACAGATTGGATTAACAAAAAATGGCGTCCAGTAATGGGTTGGATGTATATGGTAGTATGTGTGTGTGACTTTACTGTATTCCCCATATTATGGAGTCTGTTACAAGCAATAAGTCATGGTCAAGTTACAAGTCAATGGCAACCAGTAACATTGCAGGGAGCAGGCTTATTTCACGTGGCAATGGGCGCTGTTCTTGGTATTGCTGCATATGGTCGTACAAAAGAAAAGGTAGCAGGAGCAGCCTAAACTATTGACATATAGCATATAAATGCTATAATAACTCAATGAATCATTATACCACATTAGGTGTAGATAAAAATGCTACACCAGATGATATTAAAAAAGCATATAGAAAATTAGCAAGTAAACATCACCCAGATAAGGGTGGTGATACTGCCATGTTTCAATCTATTCAAACTGCTTATGATACATTAAGTGATCCACAAAAAAGGCAACAATATGACAACCCACAACATCAACACCAACACTTCTCTGGCGGATTCCCCGAAGGGTTTGCAGGAGGATTTCAGTTTCACTCACACGGATTTAATTTCAATGATGTCTTTGGCCAAATGTTTGGTCAACAACAACCACGACAACCTCAACAACCACAATACAAAACAACAATATGGGTGTCATTGGAACAAGTATATTCTGGGGGAGAACAATTATTACAAGGTCCATCCGATCAAAAAATCATACGTATAGAAATCCCGCGCGGAGTAGAAGATGGTACTGTGCTACGATACGAAAATTTAATCCCAACCGGTACACTATTAGTTGAATTCAAAGTACATCCTAGTCAAATATTTGAAAGGCGAGGACCTCATTTATATGCAACACATAAAATAAATATATTAGATTTGATTGTTGGTACTACATTTGAATTTACTAGTATTTCAGGCAAAACGTTTGAAGTAAATGTTAATCCAAAAACACAACCGGATAGTCTTATGAGAATATCAGGTGAGGGATTACCTTTCCCAAACAATACAAAATATATGTTCGGTGACCAATTTATATTGCTGAAACCATATGTACCTGATATAATAGATGATCGTATAACTGATAGCATTTTACTTAGCAAACAATTGTAAATAAAAATAAAGGACACATTGTGCATTCACCTGAAATAGAATCTATCATTGAACAAGCAATTAATGTTGCTAGACACCACAAACATCAATATGTTACAGTAGAACACTTGCTGTTATCATTGATTACATATGAACCATTCAAAAAATGTATCATATCATACGGTATTGATACTGAATCAATGATTCGAGATATTGATGTGTTTTTGACCGGGTTACATGCGATAGCAGTAGCAGTAACTGATGGAACAGAAATTCAACCAAGAAAAACAAATAGTTTAGAACGTGTAATGAATCGATCGGTTACACAAGTTTTGTTTACTGGACGAAAAGTTGTAACAACAATGGATCTATATTTGAGTATTAGTGCTGAAACAAATAGTCATGCACATTATTACTTACTCAAGTATGGATTTAATAAAAATGATTTTGTGCCGCATTGGCAAAAACATTATAAAAATCAGCACGTTGAAACTAAACTTAACGACCAACAAGCAGGTGAAATTCTCGAAGAACATACTATAAACTTAACACAGTTGGCTAGAGAAAATAAATTAGAACCGGTGATTGGTAGAGTTGAAGAAGTTAATGATATTGTAAATGTGCTAGCAAAACGCTTTAAAAGTAATGTTTTGTTAGTGGGTGATCCCGGTGTAGGTAAAACTGCAATTGTAGAGGGATTAGCTCAGTTGATTAATGATAATAATGTACCTGAATTCTTGATGGGGCATGAATTGTATTCGTTAGAGATTAGCAGTTTATTGGCTGGTAGTAAGTATCGCGGTGACTTTGAAGAAAAAGTCAAAGCAGTATTAGATGCTTTAACAACAAAGAAAAAAGCAATTCTTTTTATTGACGAGGCACACACAATGCGTAATGCGGGCGGAGCAACAGGCGGTAGTGTTGACTTTGCAAACATGATTAAGCCAGCTATTACAAAAGGTACCTTAAAGGTAGTTGCTAGTACAACTTGGGAAGAATATTATGAATCATTTGAAAAAGATCGTGCATTAATGCGCCGATTCTATCGTGTTTCAGTTGATGAGCCATCAAAAGACAGTACAATTAAAATCTTAAAAGGATTAAGTGTTCGATTAAATGAATTTCATGAAGTTGAAATTACTGATGATGCTATTTTGGCAAGTGTCGAGGGTGCAATTAGATATATGCATGATCGCAAAAACCCTGACAAATCAATTGACTTATTAGATGCCGCTTGTGCTAAACAAAGAGTATTAGACAATAAGGGTGCAATTATCACTAAAGAATTGGTTCACGAACAAATTGAAAGATATACAGGTGTCCCTGCAGATAAACTAAGCGATGATGTTAGCGAAAGAATCACTAATTTAGAAAGTAACATCAAAGATAAACTATACGGACAAGCGGAAACAGTAGACAAAGTTCTTGAACGTGTATATATTAGCTTTGCTGGTATTGGTAACGAAAAGAAACCACTAGGTAGTTTCTTGTTCTTAGGCCCAACTGGTACAGGTAAAACTGAGTTAGCTAGACTTTTAAGTAAAAACTTAGATATGCCATTACTTAAGTATGATATGAGTGAGTATGGAGAAAAGTTTAGTGTTAGTTCGTTGATTGGTGCTCCTCCCGGATATGTAGGATTTGGTGAGGGTAACTTGGGCGGAGGTAGACTTATTAGCGATTTGAGTAAAAACCCACATAGCATCTTGTTATTTGATGAGGTGGAAAAAGCTCACCCTGATATCTTTAATATCTTCCTACAGTTACTAGATGAGGGAAGAATTACAAGTAGCAATGGTAAAGAAGTTAATGCTAAAAATTGTATTGTTATTATGACAAGTAACTTAGGCTCAAGTGATAGTGAACGTAGTCAAATCGGGTTTGGTAAACAAGAACGAACAGGTGATGATGATAAAGCATTAAAAGAGTTTTTTAAACCAGAATTTAGAAATCGTATTGATATGATTTGCAAGTTTAGTAAATTAGATACATTGGCAATTAAAAAGATTGTTGTTAAATTTGCTGATGAATTAAAAACTACGTTGAAAAATGCACATGATATTATATTGAATTTTTCAGATCCGCTAATTGAATATCTAGCAGAAAAGGGATATGATAGCAAAATGGGTGCTAGACCACTTGCAAGAAAGATTGATGAATTAATTCGTGTACCACTCAGTAAGAAAATCTTGTTTGAACGTATCAAGAATGCAACTATTAATGCTAATATCGTTAATGATGAAGTTTTGTTTTATGTGGTTCAGAAAATAACAGCACAGGTTGATGAAAATGGCATTATCCAAATTACAAACCCCACTTGATATTGATATAGTTGATGACCGAACATCCTTGTATTATAACAAGTATGAGTATCGTGCTAGATTCTATATTATAGGATTAAATCGATGTTATTATGCAAAAACAATGAGCGAGTATATTGAACGCCTAGCAAATATAAATAGAGATAATTTTAATTTTTCTAATGATACAGGGTATGTGGAAAAAATTAAATCAGAATTATTGGCTATTAATTTAGACAGTATAGAACGATTCATTACTTGGAGAAATATGTATTCTCTTAAAGAAAATAAGCAAGCAATGATCAGAGTTGAGGGCAATACAGCCGCTGTTTTTAGTAATGATTTGGCTCTATTAAAAACATTAGAACAGTTAGAACCTGGATTATCTATCAATTATAGTCAAGTTAATAAAACTATTCCTAATGGTATAAAATATTTTAAAACAGAACCAAAATATAAATATAGGGCTTACCTTAAAGGTAAACGCATTGAGCCTGATTTTAAACTTAAATTAGCTAATTTTATAGATAGATACAAAGATACATCTACAATTATAGAACCAAGCAAGGCTTTTAGTGAATGGATATCTGAAGAAAATAATTCAATATTTTGGAGACGTGCATTTCTTAGTGCGGCATATCATTTTAATTACAATGATGAAAGCACCTCTACTTTATTAGCGTTAATATTTCCAAGTTTTATCCATAAATTTTATAAACTAGAGAAACAACCAGACCAATGATAAATACTCTATGGAGTTATTATTATGGCAAAGATAGTTGAAAATTTAGTAGTTATAAAATTTAGCAAGATTGTTAAAGACAATGAAGAGGGATCTGGCATCGCTAGCCCAGATATCTTAGCGGCTTTAGAACAAGTGGCACAAGAACTTGTGGGAAGTTCTGTAGTTGTTGAGATTGAAAGCACCTAATGAGCCAATCAGCAACATTCATTTTATTACCACAAACAGTAGTACAGGTAAACCCTACTGTAATAGGGAGTAAACAACCTGCTGCCAGTTATTATACAGCTGGAAAAACATTACAAACAGTCACATGGAGTTTGACTAATGTAACTGGTATACTTAGTGTACAAGCAACATTATCAGAAAATCCAGAAGAAACAGACTGGTTTACCATAAATAATCTAGTATGCACAAACATGACACAAAACGGTTTTGTAAACTTGACTGGTAATTTTACATGGTTAAGAGTTGTAATGTCATCGTTTAGTGTGGGTGTTATTCAATATGTAAAGGTAAGTTATTAAAATGGCTAAACTAATTGTTGTCTACGGGGGAGGTTTTCAGCCATTCCATGCTGGACATTTAAGTAGTTACTTAGAAGCTAAAGCGGCTTTTCCAAATGCAGATTTTTATGTTGCAGCAAGCAATGATACTAAAACAAGACCTATCCCATTTGCAGATAAGAAATTCTTAGCACAACAAGCTGGTGTTACTAGTCCTTTTGTAGAAGTAAAGTTACCTATTAGACCTCAAGAAATATTAGATAAATATGATCCAGAGCATGATATCTTTATATTAGTACGTAGTGAACGTGACCCTGTAGCATATACCAAGAAAGATGGTACACCCGGCTACTATCAACCCTTTGTAAGTTTAAAGAAAGTTAAGCCATTCGCTGCGAATGGATATATTTTTGTAACAAAAAAACATGATTTCATTTTAAATGGACAAGAAGTATATTCTGGTACACAAGTTAGAGATATGTATACTAATAGTGACGATTCTGCCCGTATAAAAATGATAGATGAGATGTACCCGAATAGTAATAAAAAGGCAACAATTAAAAAGATGTTAGACAAATACTTAGTAAATTCTACATCAGAGCCAGTAGTTTCTAAACCTGTTAAAGGGGCAATAAAGAAACTAAAAGCTAAACAATTAGCAGAGCATGTGTCTCAGTTAATTCACAAGGTTCGTCCATTGTTGAAGGAAGCTAGTCCAGAACAAAAGCTAAGATTCCTTAAGTTAATCAAAACCGCAATGGTAGAAAACAAATTAACTGTTATTGAAAATCCTATTGTTGTCGAGACCAATATAGCCAAAACTGCTGATTATATAGAAGAAAAATAATTCGGGGTGGTCCTCATGATGTAAATAATTATATCTTTAAAGAGGACTATATGGCAACAAAGAAAACAAAGAACACAACAGAAGAAAGAACGGTACCAGTAGAAAAGGTACTAGAAATTGCAGAACAAGCAAAAAATGAACAAGTAATAGCTAATGCAACCGCAGAAGTTATTGAAGAAGCAAGTGCCCCGGCTGCTGATCCAAATCAAGTTCAAGTAAACGTAGATTTCTTAAAAACTACAAAAGTACACATTGCAATGCCATGTTATGG
>Ga0114959_10003314_pt1 | contig 12713 bp, 11 predicted proteins | sample C_130625_EF_Meta_FD_87317 | JGI IMG/M metagenome (GOLD analysis project Ga0114959, IMG submission 87317) | Freshwater microbial communities from Lake Croche, Canada to study carbon cycling - C_130625_EF_MetaG | ecosystem: Environmental > Aquatic > Freshwater > Lake | place: Lake Croche, Canada...
AGATTCGTTATATAATGAAATCCAAGTTCCCTTGTTATTGATTATATTGTATTTTATTTTTCAATTGCCTATATGTAGAAACACTATTTTTAAATACATTCCATGGTTATGTAATAATGATGGAAATATAAATATAAATGGTATTATTTTTATGAGTATTTTATACGGTGTTGCATATTATGTATTATCAAAAGTAATGATACAAATAAACCAATTTTAAATATATTTATTATCCAATTATAATAAGTATACTATGGCATTTTCTTTATTCCAAATATCTCCAAATAATATTGATTTAGTGAAATCATTCGCATTATTTTATATTCTTATTCTAGCAACTTTTTTGTATAATTTATTTACATGTTATCATTTAAAATTTATTTTAGACAATAAAATAGTTCAGTATGTATCTGGGTTCTTCCTTTTTTATTTTTTAGTAAGTCTTTCTCCTACTACAGAAGAAAATCAGGTGATACCTCCTATACAAAAATTGCTTTACACAATAATGTATTACATATTATTTATTCTAACAACCAGATTAGATATTAAAATTATGTTATGGGTTTTAATATTGGTTATGCTAATCTATTTTATTGAAGTAAATAAAGATTATTTTTTGAACACGGATATGAAAAAATTACATTCCACAAATGCAAATGTATACAATGACCATATGTATTGGATTACTTTTGATTACCCATTCAAGGTTCGTTTGTTTCCAGTGAAATCAACTGATTTTAAAATCATCAACACAATAGAAGGATTATTATATTATTGTATATTTATTCTTATTTTTGTTGGATTGATTGCATATGGAGGGGAATTAAAAGAACAAATCAAAAATCATAAATCCGTTAATTGGTTCAGGGTTTTTGCAGATACAAAGATTTGTGATTTCAAAAATAGAAAAGAATTTTTCTATTATTTTAAACAAGGTTTAAGTCTTCCCTTGTAAAATGTCATTTCATTTCATTATAATTTATTTTATAATGAAATATTGGTTTTGTTTTGCTTAGTTTTTATTTGTTATTGTTTTTATTTGGTGTTATTTTGATTTGTTATATTATTAGAAGAACAATATATTCTTTCTTGTTTTCTTTGATTTCTTTGATTTTTTAGATTTTTTTGTTTTTATTTTTTTACTCGTTTTCTTTGGTTTTATATTTGTCGTATCAGACGAAGATTGTGGACTATAATTCAAAAACCATTCTTCATACTCCTTTGTCCCTTTTTTATCTTTCAACTCCTTAAATTTTTGCGATTTATCTGCACGCATTTCCTCTCTCGATTCTTGATGACCGTAACATAAAATACTAAATCGTTTTAACAATCCTTTCTGCTCCAATCGATTTTTTTGCTGAACATCAAACAAAAATTTTGACATGCACAAAATACGATCTACTGTATAATATTTCAAATTTGCATATAAAAATGCCAGATAAAAACTCAACATTGTATCAATTGTTGCAATCCGAACACGTTGTTTATTCAACATAATTACATTGTAACTGTGGCATGCTACTGGTTTGTATAAAAAGGCAACTGTATCATTCCCGATACGTATTTCATAATGCAACGGAACAACTTCACCAACCGGTTCATATTTGATTATTTTCACATTAGTAACACCAATATCTTTCAATCGTTCCTTTACAATTTCCGCACTTGTTTTTGGGTCATGCGCCAATACATCAAAATCGGCAATGTGTTCTACTTTTTTACGAAGATTTTTGGGCATATATTGACTATATTGTGCTATCGCATAGCCTCCAAAAAATACAACCCCTTGATTTACCAATGTATTTTTAACCGTTTCATAAATTTCATCCTCTTTTTCCTTATCTTCCATTTCTCTTTGAAATTCAATTTCATCACAATGTTCACTCTTTAACGGATAATATTTGTTGATTAAAGTCAGACGTTTTAATACTTTTTCCCATCGATCGGTATCACCGCTTGGACGACTCAATTCCAAATACATGGACATACGTAAAAAATCAGCATCCGTATATAAAATACCATTTACACTAACCGCATTCTTCTTAATGGTGTCAAATAATCCCTTTGGCAATGAAGTTATATCTGCTACACCTATAAAATTTACATATACTTTAAATGTCCCATGATGTTGTCCTGCCTTGGCTTCTACTTCTTGATATCCTTTTTTATAGTAAATATCAGTCAATTCTTTTGCATCTTCTAAGGCATTTGGACTAAAAAAATCATAATCAGGCAAATCAATATCTTGATCATAAATTTTATCTTCATCTGGTAACAGTGCATTAATTGCAATTCCTCCATAACAAACTAATCCTTTCAATTTGATAAAATCTTCTACAATAGATATAATTTCTTTAATTTCGGGAGAATTTACAACCCTTTTTGCCATCTTTTCCTGTGCTTCATCTACTTGCATTCGCAAAATAGCCAATTCGCACTCAGAAAAATTCATTGATTTATCGCATGGATTTTTATTTTTCATATAATAATCAGATAAAAAGTTTCAGAGTCTATCAATCTATTTAAAACAAATATTAAATGTCAAAACTATAATAATCACTAGAAATACTACGAGTAGCATAAGACAGATCAGGATTTTGAGGAGGAGGAGCATCAATAGTGACTGGAACATAACGCAATTTTTCCGGTTTTAATACAAAGGCATAAGATGCTAAATCAAAAAACATGTCGTTTTCTTGCAAATTAGTGTCATACAATTGATATCTCATTGCCAACATTTGCGTTCCCGTTTCTCTTAATACAATCGCACTAGGATTCTCTGGGTTAGCACCCTTATCTGGCATTCCAATTGTCATACTACGTCTATTAAATTCAATAAGTTCATTTATATCTGGAGTATAAGCAATATCATAATAATGTAATGCTCTCATAAACAAAGAATTACTTGTCATGTTTACATATTCATAAAATTCAGGACATTCTAAAAAGGCAGTATTAGAACGATCCACAATAATGATGATTTTACCCACTAAATCTAATAATTTAACATTTCCCAAATTTCTACCTTGATTCTCATAACTATACTCTTTTCCTAACAATAAAGAATCATAACCCTCTAATAATTTGGCAAAATTTTGATACATGGGTTGGTTTGTGCTTTTGATACGTAGATGTAAAATGATTGGATCTCTTGAATTTGGTGCAGTTGCCGTTGCGAAAGCGTTATTTCGTATTACATTTAATACTTCTGAAAAATCAATATCATTGTAGGTTTCTTTTACATGATAATTATTACTAGTAGATGTTGCGACCACTGGTTTATCATCAATGGAATATATTTCAAAATCAAGTCCTCTTACTCCTTGTTTCAGTAAATCTTTCAATACACAAATATCTACAAAATCATTTTTATAAGCACCTCCGCTACAAGCATTATATGCTGATTTTATGTAATAATCGCGTAATGCATAAGTGCAATTGGGGTCAGATGAATTAATAGAACGAATTTTGCCATTTAGTGTGCTATACAATGCATCCATAGAACTACATTCTCTAGATGACAAGTTTCTTATGTAAAAATAATATATCAATGAAGATAATATAATCACAAATATAATTACAATTAATATTGTAATCACTGTAGTTTCTTTTAAATTGGAAATAGTATTTATCAATTGGTTTGTGAGATCTTTATTATCAGTCATTCTTTTATATTATAATGATTTTATAAAATAAATTTTACATATAATTAATAAAACTCAAAAGATATAAATATAAATATATGTAAATATTATGGCCGGTGGTCTTATGAATTTAATCAGCCAAGGGCAACAAAATATAATATTAAATGGCAACCCTTCAAAAACTTTTTTCAAAAGCACATATGCACAATATACAAATTTTGGGTTACAAAAATTTCGTGTAGATTTTGAAGGTTCTAAATCACTGCGTTTATCTGAAGAATCGACATTTACCTTTAAGATTCCTCGTTATGCGGATTTGTTAATGGATACCTATGTTTCGGTTGCTTTGCCAAATATATGGAGTCCTATTTTTCCGCCAAGACAACCAAGTTTTCAAGATGCATCAACCACAATTAATGATACTCAACGATGGGCGCCGTATGAGTTTCGTTGGATTCAAAATTTAGGAGCAAAAATGATTTCCAAAATAAGCATTACATGTGGTAATTATACATTACAAGAATATTCGGGAGATTATTTATTGGCATCAGTCCAGCGCGATTTCAGTGACACTAAGAAAAAATTATTTGATAAAATGATCGGTAATATTCCTGAATTAAATGACCCTGGAAATGCCGGAGCGCGTGTTAACTCCTACCCAAATGCATTTTATACTGACTCCCCTGCGGGGGCAGATCCTTCTATTAGAGGTTCTATTCTGTATATTCCATTAAACAATTGGTTTGGTTTAAAATCACAAATGGCATTTCCGTTAACATCTCTACAATACAATGAATTGCATATCAATATTACATTTCGACCAGTTAATGAAATATTTCAAATCCGTGACGTTCTTGATAGTATTAATAACTACCCATATGTGGCACCAAATTTCAATCTATTTTACATGCAATTTTATCGATTTTTACAACCCCCTCCTGATATATTTTTAGGAATCGATTCCTATACCGATTTAAGAACATTATGGAATGCGGATATTCATTTAAATTGCACATACTGTTTTTTGTCCAATGAAGAAGAACGTGTATTTGCACTGAATGAACAACGATATTTGATAAAGCAAGTTCATGAAACCAAATTTTATAATGTGACTGGTTCCAATCGAGTAACGTTGGATTCTGTTGGAATGATTTCTAGTTATTTGTTTTATTTTCAAAGAAGCGATGCTAATTTAAGAAATGAATGGTCCAATTATACAAATTGGCCATATAGTTATTTGCCGCGGGATATTATACAAGCGCCTACTGCTGGATATTATCCTATAAATCGCACAACAAATGGCCACACTCAAACAGTTTATATTGGACCGGGAGTAAATGCTAATGGTAAATTGACTGGTTTAATGATAACCGATATTTATTCACCAGAAAATGAATATTTTATTTTAATTACACTTGGATTGTTATTAGATGGTTCTTATAGAGAAAATTTACAACCGGCAGGTGTATATAACTATATTGAAAAATATACAAGAACTAGTGGAAATGCACCGGATGGGTTATATTGTTATAATTTCTGTATTAATTCCAATAATGCGGATCTTCAGCCATCTGGTGCAATTAATATGAGTCGTTTTAATCAAATTGAGTTGGAATTTACAACCATTAATCCACCACTTGACCCATTGGCACAATCACTTACGATTTGCGATCCTGAAACTGGAAATATTATAGGTATTAATAAACCAACATGGAGAATTTATGACTACAATTTTGATTTATATTTATTTGAAGAAAGAATCAATGAAGTATATTTCATTGGTGGAAATTGTGGATTGGTATACGCAACTTAATAAGAATTTATATTCATTTTATAAAATATATTATTATAATAATATATTTTATAAAATGGACATACAATCATATGAATCAAAGGGTGGTGATATTTCAAGAAATAAAATATTTAGTAAAATTTTAAGTATTGGTTATGAACTAGAAACGAATGATTTAATAAAATTTACAAAAATTTCTCAAGAGGATCCAGATACTGATAATCCTATTTTAATAAATACAGACACAGCGCGAAGCGATATTGATAGATTAACGGCAGTAGAAAAACGTCAAGATAAGGAGACCAAGCAAGAAAGTGAAGGAGACGATGAAAAAGGAGAAGAGGATGATGAATATTATTACGATGAAGACGCAAAATTAGATCTTTTATTAAGACAAGAAGAAACGTTTGAAATACCAACTGGAATTCCAGATGCATTTTTTTATATTACAAATGATCTTAGTGACCATTCACCTATACATATTGCATTAAAAGAAATATGCCCAACCATTTATTCCTTTGATGAAAAAGATAAATTATATACTCTTCAATCAGTAAACAAAACAGATGAAACAAAAATATATAATCTAAATTTTATTTTTTCGAATCAAAAAACTGCATTAGATTGTTCTTCATTTTCAGATGTTGAATGGATTTCAACCTTTTATAAACCGCCAAATCATTCAAATATTATTGTAGAAACGTTCAAAAAAACAGTTGAAATTTTATTAAAACATTTGAAGAGTCTAAAAAATGTGGGAGAAATGAATATAATCATGCATACCAATAATCCACAACCAGAGTTGAACAAAATAACTTTAGATATTAGCAATAAAACTGAATTTCCTTTATACAATATGCCTGAAATAAACAAACCCAATTCTGAATCAGATTTATATTATTTACAAATAAAAGGTAATAGTATAGATAATATATGCGTCGTTCCTCAAATGACGTTTGCAGCAAAAGCGGAAGATGTATTTCCCATTATGAAAAAAATGATTGAAAACAATTTACAATCCATGGAATGTGTAAATAATACATGTGATCGTCAAATGAATATTTTTACAGCAATTGAAAACTGCACAAAAGAATTGATTCAAAAATACAATCAGAGTGATACCCCATACAAAATAGTAGATAGCAATGAGAATAGTATTTTATATAATCGAATTTTTAACTATATTGCTTTGATTTTGTATAAGTTATATGTATATTACAATGTATATTTACCTCGTGGTAAAAAAACATACTTTAAAGATTATTTATCCATGAATTCACGTCATAGTAATTTTGTTTTTTATACCGAACTTAAAAAATCATTGATGCAACTATTTTCTACCCAATCGGACTTTCAAACCATGTCAGAAGAACAAAGAAACACTGAAGTTGTAAAAATCATCAAAGATATTGTTATACAACCCGATATTTTAAATGAATATATGTTACAGGATACTAAACATGCTCGTAAAAATGTATTTAGCAAAACAAATCCATTTACTGTAGGTGATTTTAGTTACGGAAATCCATCCAAATCGTTGGTTTCTTATTTTGATTTTTTTGAAAATCCAAGTCCCGGAACAGACTCTGAAAAAAATGACAATTTGTATGTAGATAACACATTTATAAACCATGATTGGTTAGAATACAAAAAAATAGATTACTATTCAAATAAAATGGATTTAAAAGATAATATTGTATTAATTGAATTACGCATATTTCGCGCTCTTTTGATAAATTATATTTATAATATTTTTACATCAGAAGAAAGAGAGAAATATTTTGGTCCTACTTTTCAGCGAAAAATATGTGTAAACTTGTTGGATGAATTTATCAAAAGATATAATGCCATGCATGGGTTACAAGATGTGTCTTTAGAACTAGAAACACAGACAGAAACTCAACCAATGAATCAGACAGAAACAGAACAAACAGAAGAACCATCAATGTCTTTAGAACCTGAAACTCAGACACAACCATTATCAAGTGGAGCAAATTTAGGAGGTAGGAAAACGGCAAAACACAAATATCATAAACAAAAAACAATCAAAGAGAGAATCAAAACAATAAAGGCAAAGACAATCAAACGAAAACATAATAAGAACAGTTCTAGTTTGAAACACAAATAAAAATTTAGTATATTACAGGACAAATGATTATAAAATAATTTTATTACAAAATATATTACAAAATATATTACAAAATAAATAATAAAATTGAAATTAATTACGTATTAATTGATACATAATAAATAAAATTTATAAAATAATTATAAATATCTGCCTACAAATGAACTTTTATTCCGATGATATCATACATAAAATTCTTGAAACGGAACCTGATGAAAATATTATTGATGAAATTGCACATTTTTATAATCATACATTTATATTATTTTGCAAATACGCAAACAAAATTGTAAGTTCAAAATATATAATGACCTTATTATCTGATAAAACAAACTGTATTGTATATCGATGTATAGATACCGAATTCAATATAGAAAACTGTCCATCCATATTGATTTATCGTAAATTCCATGATATGGATAAAAATGAGATCATTTATTATATTTTAATGATATGCACAAAACGTAATTTCAAGAATCTTGGATATGCATCGAAATTATTGGATGATTTTATAGAACATGTAAAGGAAAAACATAAACATTCAAGAGAAATATATAAAAACATTAAATTAGTTCTTAGTTCTCTTGAATCAGCAGTTACCTTTTATGAAACATATGGTTTTAAATGGACACGCGGTTCTTTAAAAGAACATAAAGAATTAATGAAATATGAAAAATATGAAGACGATAAGGAATATTTCATTTTAGAATTGTCTATATAAAAACGTAAAATAATTAATAAAATGATTTTATTTAAAATATTACGAAATAATCATATCAAACAAAAAATATAAATTTAGTGTATTTTTGTAATATTATTATATATTATACAATATATATATAACATGAAAGTTAACAACGACCGTTTCAAAATAAATTATATTGGAAATTATACTTTAGAACATGAAATACCTGAACAACAACCAGTAAATTATGTTTCATCCGATGTAAATCAGCATGGGCTACAGAATCAGAATCAGAATTATCAGAATCAAAAATATTTTTCCAATTTCAAAAAAATGAATTATTTAGATAGAAGAAATGAATATAATGAGTCACGTGAAATATTATCTACAGTTTATGATGAGTCTGTATTAAAAATGATTTCTTTTTATAATACACAAAAAAAAATGAAAATACAAAATAATAATAATATGAATTCAAATGGTAAGCCATCTGCAAATATTACAACAAAAAATACAAATACAAATACAAAAGAAGAAAAAGTTAATAGTAAAATATTTAATATTGCAAAAACACAAAAACCAACTCCAGGTGCAACTACAAATGCAGACGATGACGATGATGATGACAATTTTACCATAAATACAGATTTAAATACATTGAATATAATTAACGAACAATTATCCGACGATGAATCTGTAATGTAATAATGAAATTATATAGAAAGATATGCATTTGCTGGAAGTGGTCCATTATCCTCAAATAATCCAGTGGCAGTTTCACGAACTGGATAGGTAACCATGTTTTTTGTTTTTTCTGGGTCCTGTTTGAGCCTCGCTATCCATTTCTTATTAAATTGCTGCATTCCATATTCAGCGCTCTTCATCCAATTATCAATTCCATAATACGGTTTAGGAACTTTTGCATTGGGTTTATTATATAACGCTGCCTGCGTTCCTATATCAGTAGTAAGAGTTGAATAACGTGGATTCTGATTATAAATAAGTCTACCTGCATCATTCTGCCCCTTTACATCTTTTGTGACATAATCAGGTGGTTTTACAAATGGAGGAACACATCCATAACAGTCTACATCTGATGTGCATTGTGTTCTAGTAATAGAACACTGTGATTGTGGACCGCATATATTTTTGCATTGATAAGTTGTATTAATTGGTTGGTCAACGTTGTGATTCGTTAAAGGAGTATTTGTATCTCCTTCTCTATACAACTGATAGTCAGTTGTGTCAAAACCCTCATAAACAAAATAATTTGAAGTAATATAACTCCCCCAGACAACAACTATGGCAATAAATAACAATATACAAATGATTGTATATAAAACAGTATATTTGTATTTTAAATAACTGAATTTCATATATATTATAATAATATAATTTAAGAAAATTCAAGGTAAAATAAAAACCATAATATTACAATATTTATAATATTATATTATTTTAATATAAGTAAATGTCTACAAGCGAAACAAGTGCAATTGATGATAAGAAAAAAGAAAATGAAACCGGGACTACTGAATCTCCAAATTATGGTAGTTTTGCATCTCAATTAATTTCATATACAATAACAATAATTGTTTTGTTTGGCGTCATTGGATCTGTTGGGTTATATACATGTAAAGTCGCACAAGCGAATGTGCTTCCTACTGATATGGATTATTATCCGTTTGGTGAACAGAATCCCGATATTGAAACCATACCCATTAATATAAATGTCGTTAAAGAATATGGATACAGTGGGTTTGGAGGTTTATTAGGAGAAACTCCAAAGGTTTTTTCCACTAAAATTGACTTTGATACAAGTAATATATTGAAAGATTATGATAATGGATTGATTGGTCTCATGAATAAATGGAAATACGAACCAAAAAAAGCAAATTTTTTTGGTCTTTATATACGTGATGTTATTTTTAATATTATTGCCACAAATAATTCCATCATTGATAAAATATACAATTTATTTAATGAAAATATGTCCGAAAGTGTTATTTTATTATTATACCCCATATTCTTTTTTGTTTTCAGTATTTTGATGGTGTTTGTAAACATGGCGTTAACATTTTTCTACCAAATCAAATGTGTTGGTGATTTTTTTTTGAATAAAAATGTAAAAGGTAATAAGGTAGAATGGACTGAACCATTCACTTATTTACAGCCATTCCGTCTTATTTGCTTGGGAGTATATGCCTTTTTTCTATTTTTCTTAATGGTATTTCTATTGCCTTTATTTTTTATTTTACCCTATACTATATTTTCCCCTTTGACGATAAGTGCAAAAATACAAAATACAAATGAATCCTATAATTTCATGAATTTTATAAAAGACGTCTTTCTTTATAAGAGTCAATTATTTATGATTCTATTGACATATGGTTTATTTACTACATCATTGAAAACATTAGGTTCAAATGCATTAATTGGATGTATCATTGGTGTTTTGGTAGTGTTTTTTTCATTTCATTTGTATAATCAATACATACCAAGCAATGACGCAAATGTAACACCTGGGTTAGTCTCTACAAAAACTGAAAAATACAATAGTAAAAGTTTCATGTCTGGTGAAAAATATAAGAAAACAAAAACAAATAAAAACAAATAAAACAAATAAAACAAATAAATTTATATTACAACTAAATATAATATAAATATAATTTTACTATCTATGCATGTCGTCTAACAAAAAAAATAAATCAAACGATCGAACGTCAATGAATGAATTACCCTTTATAAGTATTTGCACTCCCACTTTTAATAGAAGACCTTTTATACCTTATTTGATAAAATGCATCGAACTTCAAGATTATCCAAAAGACAAAATGGAATGGGTCATTATAGATGACGGCACGGATTCTATTGAAGACCTTGTCAAAAATATTGAATTCATAAAAGTAAAATATTTTTATTACGAAAATAGAATGTTGTTAGGAAAAAAGAGAAACATTATGCATTCTAAATGTTCTGGAGATATCATTGTTTACATGGATGATGATGATTACTATCCACCCGAAAGAGTTTCTCATGCTGTAGATATGTTATCAAAAAATCCAAATATAATGATTGCAGGTAGTAGTGAAATGCATATTTATTTCCATCATTTGAATGAAATTTATCAGTGTGGTCCTTATGGAAAATATCATTCAACCGCTGCCACCTTTGCATTCCGTAAACAATTGTTAGAAGAAACACATTATAATGATGAAATGGCGTTAGCAGAAGAAAATCTATTCTTGAAAAAATATACCATACCATTGATTCAATTAGATACAACAAAAACTATTTTAGTAATTGCACATTCACACAATTCGTATGATAAAAGAAAATTGTTAGAAAATCCAGAGGAAACAAAGGTTATTTTATCAAAATATAAGTTAGATAATTTTGTAAAAGACAAATTGTTGCAAAATTCATATACGAAAGAAATACATGAATTACTACCCCATTATACAATAGGAACTCCTGAAAACAAACCAGAAGTATTGAAACAAATTCAGGTTCTTCAAGCAAGTAGGGATAAACGTAAAGCAGAATTTATCAAAAATATGGAAACCCAAAAAATTATCCAAAACATGTATATGCAACAAACACGAGGACAAAAACAATTTACAAATATAGATGAAATACAAGCCCATTATGAAAAAATCATCGGAGACAAAACATATTTAATTAATGAATTGTTAAAAAAAGTAAAAGATTTGAATACAGAATTATCTCAATATAAAAACGGACTTAAATAATTTATATAATGATTATACAATTATATAAATCATGATGAAAATAAACATATCTTCTTTTGTTCTTAAAAATATATTATTATATACTGCGTGGATTGTGTTCCATTATGTATCAGCGCATTTATATACTCATGTATGTGTGCCTAAGTCTTTGATTGGTTTTTTAGTGTCGCCATTTGTAGTTTCTTCACCACATTGTCTTGCCATACGTTGGGTTGTTACAAAAAGCGGAGACAATATATGTATGATGTGGATGATTCTCGGAAATGCGATTCTTTTGCAAATTAACCACGTAACCAATTTTATTCAAACGAACAATGAAGAAACTAACAATGGAAAAACTATAGAATAATAATAAAACAAATATAAAGAAATACCATTAGAATATATAATAATATACACGTGCTAAAATGTATTACGAAGACGATCGTTTCAACCCTGTCAATGATGATGATGCATCGGTGGACAAGAAGAAGAAGAAGGATGTATTATCTGAAATTAAACAATTAGATAGTGGATATCACAAAATAAAACGTCCAAACCCAAAAAATGCAAATAAAAAAATTAGTATTGAAATGTATACTTCTGGAGATGTTGGCTGTCGCATTAGGAATGCCATAACAGGACAACGTTACAGTTACAAGGTAGGTAGTAGAGATGAAGATCTATTATTTTCAATTAAAATAGCAACTGGAGAATTAGGTAGTAATTCCGG
>Ga0114959_10003316_pt1 | contig 12707 bp, 14 predicted proteins | sample C_130625_EF_Meta_FD_87317 | JGI IMG/M metagenome (GOLD analysis project Ga0114959, IMG submission 87317) | Freshwater microbial communities from Lake Croche, Canada to study carbon cycling - C_130625_EF_MetaG | ecosystem: Environmental > Aquatic > Freshwater > Lake | place: Lake Croche, Canada...
GATAGCGCCGACTCCCAGCATCAAGCCGCCGCCAAGAAGCGTACCTTTGATAATGAAATCCCGCCGCGCAAGGTTTTCTAATGCAATATTTTTATTGTTAGATGTCATCTTGATCTCCTTAACCACGCGTTGCAGGGGTAGCATCATATTGCGCCAAAACATCTACTAATTTCTTCTGGCCAGAAGCAACATGAATACCATCGCGGATCTTTTGATAAGTACCACAACGACAAACATTAGCCATGGCACTATCAATATCTGCATCGCTCGGTTTCGGAATTCTTTTTAATAAAGCAGCGGCAGCCATCACCTGTCCAGATTGGCAATAGCCGCACTGTGGAACGTCTAGCGCAATCCAGGCTTTTTGAACTGGGTGTGAATTGTCTTTGGAAAGGGCTTCAATCGTCGTGATCTTGGCTGCACCAACTGCAGAAACCGGTATTGAACAGGAGCGCACTGGCTCACCATTGAGGTAGACAGTGCAGGCACCACACTGGGCAACACCACATCCGTACTTGGTGCCAGTCAGGCCAACGGCTTCACGAATCGCCCATAACAAGGGCATATTGGGTTCGACATCAATATTATGAATTTGACCATTCACATTGAGCTGCATGCTGCCTCCTATTTTTTCATTCTGAAATCACTATAAATGATTATTTACTTGCTGCAGTCGCACAAGAATTTCACTAAATGAAAAGCTATAACACCTTAAGAGCCATGCTCAGCAGGGGGCCATCACCGGATCCACCAAAAACCACCGAATTTAACCTGAATTTGCTATCCTTAAAGCTCAATTAAGGATAACTATGACTGACAACGCTCAAACTGAAAATGATGAAGATTTTGACTATGGCTGCGAATGCGCAATGACTTTGCTCAATGAGCCAACGGAAGATTGTTTGAATGACTTAATTGACGAACTCGATGAAGATGGCATGATTTCCACCGAAGTAGTTTACGGCCTGCTCGCCACAATCTTAATGAGTATTAACGAAGAAGACCACGAAGGTGACGAACATTAATTAGCAGCGCTTGACTTAGACTTGTAGTGCAAATTGATCCATGGCTTGAGCCATCTGAATATCCAAGTCGGTCAGCCCTTTGCTCGAATGGGTAGTCAAGGCTACCGCTACCGTATTCCAGGAGTTTGACCAGTCTGGGTGATGATCGATCTGATCGGCATACTGTGCGCACAAGGTCATAAACGCAAATGCTTGCTTGAAGTCGATGAATCTAAATTCGCGATAGATAGTATTTTTAGATTCATCGATTACCCACAATGGGATGCTTTTCTGAAAGTCAAAGTCACTGGGCAATAAAGTCTGTTTCATAATGTGTGCTTCATTTAAGAATGAACGCTTTGCGAAAGTTTTTTTAAGTCATCCGGATACAACCAGAGCCATTCGCCCTCTGCAAGATCTACAGGCATTGTATAGGCACCGATTTCGACTCGATGTAGTTTAGTAACATGATTACCCACTGCAGCCATCATGCGTTTAACCTGGTGATAACGCCCCTCAACGATGGTCATGGCAAGTACATTTTCTGAAAGCTGCTTACATGCGGTTGCAAAACAAGGCTTTGGATCATCATCCAAGACAACGCCCTTTAAGAGGTGCTCTATTTGAGTCGATGTAATGGGATCAGGTGTAGTAATTTCATAGACCTTACCAATATTCTTTTTAGGCGTAGTCATTTTATGAATGAACTGACCATCATCCGAGATCAATAAGAGGCCGGTAGTATCAAAGTCTAGGCGACCGACACATTGCAAGCCACGCTCCACAAATGGGGAGGGTAGCAAACTATACACACTAGGATGATGCGTTGTTTTATGGGAGCACTCGTAATTGGGTGGCTTATTAAATGCAATATAAGCCTTTTCGTGATACTCCCAGTCTTGACCCTCGACATTTAGAACTAGTCCTTCGGTAGTCATGCGCTCTTCGGGATCCTCAGCCAAAACACCATTGATTTTCACTAGCTCGGCGTACACCAGATCACTACAGTAGCGACGCGTTCCGAAGCCTTGGCTAAAGAGGATTTTTTCTAAAGAGATGGGTTTTGCCATATGCCGTACAGAATACTATAGAGGGCCTTTATTTTAGTAGTCTCACCGCCTTTAGCCTCAATTGATTATGATTGAGCATCCCCACCGATCACACACTACTCCCATGCTTTCAGACCCAAAACCACGCTCACCACTCCATCAACGCGAAGTCACATTCTATGGCTATGCGAGAGAGGATGGTCTATGGGACATCGAGGGTCACTTGAAAGACACAAAGTCCCATCCCTTTGTGACGGGCTCAAGAACTTGGTCGCCTGGAGAAGCAATTCACGATATGTGGGTACGAGTTACATTAGACAACCATCTCACCATCAAAGCGATTGAAGTGGTAATGGACGGTCATCCTCACCCAGAATGTACTTTGGTCATCCCGCCTATGGATGCATTAATTGGAGAGCGCATTGGCAAGGGTTGGCGTAAAACGATTGAGATGCACCTAGGCGGAATTAAAGGCTGCACGCACTTACGCGAGCTACTAAACAATATTGCTACTGCAGCCTATCAATCCATTCCGGGCGCACTGTTTGACCCCGATGAAAACAAGCCACCTTTATATTTGGGGGCTTGTAAGTCTTGGGATTTCGACGGCCCAGTGGTAATGCGCGTCTATCCCAAGTTTTATCAGTGGAAAAAGTAAGTTTAGAACTCTCCACGGTGTACGTTGAAAGCATTAAAGCATTGCTGTACAGGCATCACCTCCAGAACATTAATGTTCATGTGACTAGGCAAATTTGCTGACCAGTAAATGGCTTCAGCAACATCATCTGCACTTAATGCCTTGACACCGGTGTAAACCTGTTCAGCTTTATTGTCATCACCCTTAAAGCGCACATTTGAAAACTCTGTGCCAGCACACATACCCGGCTCAATACAAGTAACACGCACTGGAGTGCCAAATAAATCAGCCCTGAGATTTAAGCTAAATTGTTTTACAAATGCTTTAGTACCGCCATACACATTGCCACCTGGGTAAGGATAGTTGGCAGCAACAGACCCCAGATTAATGACATGCCCCACTTTGCGCTCCACCATACCAGGTAAAAAAGCACGACTCATATGCACCAAACCTTTGATGTTGGTATCAATCATACGATCCCAGTCTTCGAGGAAGGCTTTATGCGCCGGCTCAAGACCTAATGCAAGCCCTGCGTTATTCACGAGAACGGTGACCTTGGCAAACTCTGCAGGCAAAGATGCTGCCAGAGAATCCACTTTGGCGCTATCACATACATCTACTGCCATCGTATGAAGCTTCTTCTGTTGATCTGCAGGTAGCGATGCCTTGAGGGCATCTAAGCGCTCCACTCGTCTACCCACTGCAATCACCTTGTGACCATGTGCTAAAAAGCGCCTCGCAGTTGCTTCACCAAATCCGGCAGTAGCGCCAGTTACTAAAACGGTATGTTCCATACTTCCTCTACGAATTTCAAATAAATGGGATTAGTCATTTAATATTAATGCTTATATGGCATTCTTGCGCACACTCACCTGTTTTCTATTGCTCATCCAGGGATACTGGGTCTGTGCCAATGAAACGTCCAGCGCCCTACCCTTTGGTCTTGTAAATATCTCACAAGAACGCTCCAAAGACCGTGTCCTAGAATTCTGGGGATATCACGACTACCAGGGCTCGCAAAACTATAGCGACACCCTCAAGCTGCGCTACTACAACCCACTCAATATTGGTGACTGGCATGGAACAGCCAGGCTAGACACATCGTATCTTGCTAACTACGGTCCACAGCAGACCAATCAATCGACTGGAGCCTACACTCCCAACACCGCCATGCTCACCGTTTGGGGAGGCCTGCCGACTTGGTTTGGCAATGCAGGTGGGCGTGTAATTGCACCGCTACAAAATCAAGGTCAATGGGCCGCTGGTCCGCAATTAAGCACTTCGTTTAGACCCAGCTATACGGAGACAAATATATTTTCTGATTTCTCACCTTTGACGCGTTACCTCTATGGCTTTAGTCCTAGAACCGCTCCCGGCTCAACAACGCCGGCTTTAATACGGCGCTTAGAGCTTTACCCCACACTGGGATTCAATCTTAGCGCCAATACTCAAATTCGGTTTTGGGATGAGAACAGCATTAATTACAACACAGCGGGCGGAGGTTGGTTTGTACCAATCGATGCTATGGTGACGCATCGCGTCAATCCACATTTCTTATTTGCCATAGGCGCAGCTAAACAAGTAGTGCAAACCTATCAACAATATGATTGGTCGGTTTACAGCAAACTCTCTTTTACCTTCTAGAGCTTAGAGCCCTATTAAGCAACATCGACTAAAGAGTTCGCCTCTAACTTAGCAGCACCAGATTTGACCAAAGCATTCGGTAACCACTGCAGAAACTCTGGCATATCCATATTAAGCTGTTTCGCAGCGCTTCTTAGTGCTGGCGTATTCTCAATCCAATCAGCCACCAAATCAATATCTTTTGCTCGCCACTCGATGAGCTTGTATTTCAATAGAACTTTTGCGCCATGGCGGGCATTTCGCTCTGGATCAGAGGCTAAGTAATCTAATCTAGATCGCGCTATCGCAATAGATCCAGCCACATCGGTAAATGGCTTGCCATGCCCTGGTATCACCAGACTCACTGGTAGACTCTCAATCAAATCTAAGGTCTGTGCGACCCCTTCAAAACCAGGCTCACCCCAAAGCTCTGGAAAAATCACACCAAATCCCTCTTCCCAAAGTGCATCGGCTGAAATCAGAAGACGATGCTCTGCTTGGTAAAGCATCACGGAATGAGGATCATGACCAGGAGCTGCCAAGACCTGCCACAGAAAGCGTCCCAACAGAATTTCCTGCCTAGGAACTAGCAAACCGTGATGCGTGAAACGCGGGCACTCTTGCCCCAGATTTTGATAGCTCAATAAATCTTCATCCCAATCTATCACTGCTTGATCTTCAGAAGCTGGAATGAGGATTTCACAATCAAATGCTTTGACTAGAGCAGCATTGCCGCCACAGTGATCTGAATGCAGATGCGTGTTAACGACTGTATTTAAACTGGGCAGTGAATGCTTAACCAGGGCGTTGCGCACCAGATCGACAGTAAGCCCTTCATGCGCGCAATAGCCACTATCAACCAGGGAAACATTCTCATCGCCAAAATGAAAAATATTATTTGCAGATAGCCAGCCCCTTTCAAAGACTTCAATTCCTGGAGGCAATAAACGGATGGGCACTTTAATTCTTGGGGCTGGATTGCGCAGTCACTTCTAACTTCCGAATATCAAACTGCTGCATTTGCAATTTCTGCAAGAGATCTTCATAAACTTTTTTATCTAACTGCGGCGCTCTAGAAAGAATCCAGAGATACTCCCGCCGAGGATCACTGACTATGGCTAGCTGGTACTGGGGGTCTAGATCAATCACCCAATAATCTCCCCATACCATTGGCAAAAAGGAAAGCCATGCTGGAGCAAAGCGTACCTCTAGCCTCGGTGAATCTTTTCCGCCCACTTGTCGCGCTTCACCCTCGGCCTCAGAAATATCGCCATCAGCAGTTTTGCAGCTATTGAGAACTTTTAAATTACCGTCGGACCTCAGTGAATAGACCGCCTTAGTATTGCCAATGCATTTTTTCTGAAACCAGTTTGGGAATTTCGCAATCTCATACCAAGTACCTAAATACTTTGGAACATCTAAAGAGGCAATCGTTCTTACTGGGGTATCACTTTGACCATCAGCAGGCAAGCAAACCGCGAGTAGCAGGCTCACTAAAGCAACTTGTATTTTCATCATGACTAATAGTACTTCTTCAAATCCATACCAGCATACATACTGGCAACTTGCTCGCTATAGCCATTAAACATCTGGGTCTTTATTTTGGGTGCAAACACACCTTTTGCATCACCAATGCGACGCTCAGTTGACTGACTCCAGCGTGGATGATCTACCAGGGGATTCACATTGGAATAGAAGCCGTACTCGCGGGCATCAAACTGACTCCAGCTCGTCTTGGGCATTTCTTCTGTAAACCGAATCTTCACAATCGACTTGGCACTTTTAAATCCATACTTCCAAGGAACTACGATGCGTACCGGCGCCCCATTCTGCTTGGGCAACACTTCACCATATAAACCAAAAGTCAGTAGCGTTAATGGATTCATGGCCTCATCCATTCTCAGGCCTTCGCGATAGGGCCAATCGATAATATTGCTTTTCACTCCTGGCATCTGTTTACGATCAGCCAGAGAGATAAATTCCACATACTTTGCAGAACCTAATGGCTCTACTTTATTAATGAGCTTGGATAAGGAGTAGCCATCCCATGGAATCACCATCGACCAACCCTCAACACAACGCATACGATAAATACGCTCTTCCATTGGTGCAAGCTTTAACAAAGCATCAATATCCAAACTCATTGGCCTTTTAACCAAGCCTTCAATGGCAATAGTCCATGGGCGAGTTTGCAAAGTATGCGCATACTCAGCTGGATCAGCCTTATCGGTGCCAAACTCATAAAAGTTGTTATAGCTGGTGACGTACTTATAGGGCGTGAGGTCATCCTTGGATGCATAAGCCTGATTGAGCAATGCACTCAGCTTTTCTGGGTTAGCCGCCAATGCCTCTCTTGAAAACCAAGGAGCCAATGCCATTCCGAAACTACCTGCGGCTGCAGCCTTTATCAGATTGCGCCGATTTTCAAAAACGGCTTGAGGGGTAATATCGCTAGGAAGGATAGTCTGATCGATAAACCGCATGGCGTACCCCAATCAATGTAATTATCTTATTTTGCTACTGATGAGAATTTATTGCTTGCCGCTCTTTATTGGCACCCACAAGCAAAAGGCAAACCCAAAGGTTTGCCTTTTTATTATCTAACCTCATCAATGCTGATTTAGCCATTAAGCATGAGCCGCTTTCAGGGTTGCATTGAAAGTAGCGCTAGGGCGCATCACTGCCTCACACTTCTCCTGGTCAGCCATAAAGTAACCACCAATATCGGCTGGCTTGCCTTGAACTGCTTTGAGCTCATTCACAATCTTCTGCTCATTTTCCTGCAAGGATTTAGCCAAAGGTGCGAAATACGCTTGCAGCTCTTTATCTTCAGTCTGAGCTGCTAAAGCTTCCGCCCAATACATCGCCAAATAAAACTGGCTGCCGCGATTATCCAACTCGCCGGTACGCGGAGATGGTGACTTATTGTTATCCAACAATTTACCCGTTGCCTCATCCAGAGTGCGAGCCAAAAGCTTCACCTTAGAATTCTTTGTCTTATCGCTAATGTCTTCTAGTGAGACTGCTAAAGCCAAGAACTCACCCAGTGAATCCCAGCGCAAGTGATTCTCTTCAACCAACTGTTGTACGTGCTTAGGAGCAGAACCACCAGCGCCCGTTTCAAAGAGGCCGCCACCTGCCATCAAGGGCACAATAGACAACATCTTCGCGCTGGTACCCAATTCCATAATAGGGAACAAGTCGGTGAGGTAATCACGCAAAATATTGCCCGTTACAGAGATGGTATCTTTGCCACGAATCACACGCTCTAAGGTGTAACGCATTGCACGAGTCTGGGACATGATCTGAATATCTACACCTTTGAGATCGTAGTCTTTGAGGTAGGTATTGACCTTCTTAATCAACTCGGCTTCGTGTGGGCGGTACTCATCTAGCCAAAATACTGCTGGCGTATTAGAGAGGCGGGCACGGTTTACCGCCAACTTCACCCAATCCCGAATTGGGGCATCTTTCGCTTGGCACATACGCCAAATGTCACCCTCCTCCACATTCTGCTCGAGCAATACAGTGCCGTCGTCAGCAACAATCCGGGCTACGCCAGCTTCTGGAATCTCAAAAGTCTTGTCATGTGAGCCATACTCTTCGGCCTGTTGCGCCATCAAGCCGACGTTAGGTACTGTACCCATTGTGGTTGGATCAAAGTTACCGTGCGTCTTACAGAAATTAATGATTTCTTGATAGATCCGGGCAAAGGTACTTTCTGGAATCACTGCTTTAGTGTCATGCAAACGGCCATCAGCACCCCACATCTTGCCGCCAACGCGAATCATGGCAGGCATAGAAGCATCCACGATCACATCACTTGGGGAATGTAAGTTAGTGATACCTTTGGCAGAGTCCACCATTGCCAATGCAGGGCGGTGCTCATGGCAGGCATGTAAATCCTGAATGATTTCTTCGCGCTTAGATTCAGGCAAAGTCTTGATCTTGTCGTAGAGACTACTCATCCCGTTATTGGCATTCACACCCAACTCTTCAAACAACTTGGCATGCTTAGCAAAAGCATCTTTATAGAAAATCTTCACGGCATGTCCAAAGACGATCGGATGAGAGATCTTCATCATGGTTGCCTTCACATGCAAGGACAACATCATGCCAGTCTTGTAAGCATCTTCAATTTCTTTTTCGTAGAATTCGCAAAGCGCTTTTTTGCTCATGTACATGCTGTCGATAATCTCGCCAGCCAACAAAGAGACTTTTGGCTTAAGAACAATTGTCTTGCCACTTTGGGTCACTAAATCCATCTTCACATCACAGGCTTTAGTCATCGTCATTGACTTTTCACCGGCATAGAAGTCGCCACCATGCATATGCGATACGTGGGTCCGGGAAGCCTGACTCCATTCACCCATAGAGTGAGGATGTTTACGAGCAAACTGTTTCACCGCATTGGGTGCGCGACGATCTGAGTTACCTTCGCGCAAGACCGGGTTTACTGCACTACCCAAACATTTGGAGTAGCGTGCACGAATCGCTTTTTCTTCATCATTCTTAGGATCATCTGGAAAATGAGGGATTTTGTAACCCTTAGCCTGCAATTCTTTAATTGCTGCAAGCAACTGAGGTACAGAAGCGCTGATATTAGGCAACTTAATAATATTGGTATCAGGCATCAAAGTCATCTTGCCAAGCTCGGCTAAGTTATCAGGTACTTTTTGCTCGGCTGTTAGGCAATCAGAAAACTCAGCCAAAATACGGGCTGCAACAGAAATGTCACTAGTCACGATCTCTACACCAGCAGGCGCTGTAAAAGTACGAATGATCGGCAGAAATGCACAAGTCGCCAAGAATGGCGCTTCATCTGTCAGCGTGTAAATAATCTTTGATTTCTCTGAAGCCATTAACGTTTCCTCAATATTGAAAAATTTACAGGGTCAGGTTTTAACCCGCCGGTCTCACAGCTGCATTTTGCAAGCCGCTTTTAGCGCACCCATTGCCAATGCAGAGAGACTTTCATTTTAAATCATTGGGCTTGGCAAAATTGGCACATTTATGATCTAAAGGCCTTGAGGATGCCCAATTTAAGGGAATCCACCAAGTACCCTCAGCCGATTATTTGTTAGATCCCACTGCCGATGAATCAGCACATCTATATATAAAGCTTAAGAGGCTTTTGCGAGTGGCAAATTAAACAAGAGATTTTGGGGTTTTAGCTTTAGCTCTTGCTGTGCATTCATGGCAATTGCCATGTAGACCGGCTTACCAGTCTGAGCTTTAGCTACTGCTGCCTCATCCATAAAATCTAGACGGAACAGGCAAATCACCTTTTCTAACTCATCAGCCTCAACGGATTCCTTGTTATAAAGCTTATTCAACACCTCTGTCGCTGCTGCATCCAAGCCAACATGCCAAGACCACTTGGGATCACTAATTTGTTGCATGGGGGTAATACGCACCCTTGCGCCCAAGAAATGCTCTATCCACTTCTCTAAGACACGGCAAAAGTGGTTGATAGGCTCATGCCCAAAGTTCAGCTGTACCGCGAAATCAAAATCCTCATTTCGCGCCCAGTACTCGGCAGCATTTTCTTCATACAAGACATCTAAGTCAGCTGACCTCATCGTCATCAATTTACCCTTGAGCAAATCCATGATGTTTCCGGTATCGCCGGCTTGGGCATTGCGAACAACGACTTCTTCATCCGCCCCCATCACAACCGCATCTTCAAGCACGGTAATCTTCTGAGTTCTAAAGAACAACTCACCCATTCGCGCCTCTAAGGGATGAGGCTGATCTCCCAATAGGTGTCTCACAAAGATCTGCGCTAGTTGGGCAACAAATAAGGGTGGCACATCAACGCCCTCACCCTTAAACAGGCTCATATAAAAACTTTCTAAAGAGCTTGCAGCCAATAGGCGCTTTCGGTAGCGCAGCCAAACTCGGTAGTTTTCCTGAATATCCTCATCCGCCATGGCAGCAATTTCAGGTTCGGCGATTTCGGCACGGGGAATTTCAAGCAAACGCTGATGCAAGAATTGCTCAATCGCACAGGACTCTGGCACCAAGCTGAGCTCAGGCCTTTGCAAATATGTACGCAAAAAGTCGTCTGTGACCAATAGCTGTCGGTCTGGGCTAACTAAAAGGGTGTTGTATGCGGAATTGGGCCAGTAATTTATCATGTCATCGAGCCAAATTAGGCTCACCATCAGAATCTGTAAGGCTCAGAATATACTAGCCAGTCAATTTTCGTGAAATAGGAAAACATCATGAGTGAACTCAAAAAAATCGATACCGTCGTAGGCGACGGCAAAGAAGCGGTGGCTGGTAATCACGTTGACGTGCATTACACCGGCTGGCTATATGACGAAAAAGCGGCTGACCATAAAGGTCAGAAGTTTGATAGCTCATTAGATCGCGGCCAATTGTTCAGCTTCCCTTTGGGTGCTGGCCACGTGATTAAGGGCTGGGATGAAGGCGTTGCGGGCATGAAAATCGGTGGCAAACGCACTCTTATTATTCCCTCTGATATGGGCTACGGTCCTCGTGGTGCAGGCGGCGTTATTCCACCCAATGCAACCCTGGTATTCGAGGTAGAACTGCATGGGGTCAATTAATCCCCAGCAGACCTATTCACTATGCAGGATGCAAAAGGCCACCCTAGGGTGGCCTTTATTTCTTCTATGATCCAGGCGCTACTCAATTAAGAACGCAAATCCTTGCCATTTAGCGTCAAGCGATTAGTAGAGCGGGTTTGACAAAGGCTGATGAGGCGATTTCTTTCAGCCATCACCTTATCCGTATAACCACCATCATCTTCTGCATTAGCAGCACCCACGTAAAACTTCAAACCGTTGCGCAATGAACCAGCGGTGGCGATGAGATACTTCAATATATAAGCACCGACGCGAATATTTACTTCAGGCTTAACAGCCTGCGTGGTACCGCCATACAACGCGTATTTATCTTTATGCACTGAAGTCATTACCTGCATCAAGCCTTCAGCACCAGCCTCACTCCGGGTAGTTGGATTGAAGTTTGATTCAACTGAAATCACGGCCAATAAAAGCACTGGATCAATCTTGACTTCTTTTGCAACCAAAATTGTGTTTGAGACGTATTCTTCGATCTTAGCGCGATCTAGCTTGTATTTCTTCTCGAAGAAATCAGCAACGGCACGTTGATTTTGAATCGAGCCCATTAAATTGCTATCAAGCGCTTGCGGGTCAATCTTCGATGTTGGGATGCGATCAGCCAAATGAGAAATCGACTTCACTTGCACCTGCGCTACAGAAGGCATCAGCAATGCAACTGTCTGCTGCTTAGGACCACCCAAGCCCGTTGAGATAGGGTTGGATTTGTTGTAGATCACCGCAGCAATTTCTGAATCGGCTGTCTGGGCGGCACTGTCATTTGAAGCCTTATATTGCTCCAGCATGCCAAAGCCATTACTCCAAACCATATTACGAGCCTCGTCCGGCACTAAGATGCGAGCCAAGTCAAAGGCACCAGCATTCGTACCGTTACCCGAAAGCCAAAGGCTAACAACCACAAATACAGCCATCACGAGCACGCCATTGATGACTCGGTAGACTGGAGCCATGGCCTGTGACAGCAGATCTTTTGCAGCCAGAATCGCTGGTTGCCGATCTTGCGTATCATCTAAATTGTAGGTAATCCATTTATTCATCTAATTTTTTGCGCACCCCGAAAATCTGCACCACAGATTTTTGTTGCACTGCAATATTTATAAAACATGGGTCATCCTAAGAAGGTTCTTATATCAAGTCAAGCATAAAGAAAGTCATTTCCATAACTTTCCAGTCTCGAAATACCGGATCTCTCACATGTGTCTTCTGTTATTGATAATTTATTCATTTAAATCAATCAGTTATATAAGTTAGGAAATACTAATTTCACACTGTAAAAAAATGGTCAAAATCAGACTTTTTTACGATTTCATCGAAAAAAATTACCCCAAAAACCATACATCTAGTGTTTTGTGTAACCCAAATTTCTACCGGTAGTAGCACTTCCATAATTGCTGCAAGGCATTATTTTTAAAGTATTTTCGGATGAAATGAAGCGTTGACTTTCAAGCAAGCCACTTGGTGAGCTGAATTTCTGATTCGCTCTGCAGCTAGTTTGGATTAAAAAATGGGCAATGGCTTACGCCTCCCCCTACACTGAGATCCTATGAACATTCTTCGTCAGATTCTTGTCCTGGCATTAAGCCTATGCCTACTCAACCCCATTAGCGCCTTCGCCATATTCGAGGAATGCCAAGACCTTTTCCCCCAGCAGCAAGCCCCCAGCACCCAACAAACAGGACGAGATTTGTGCTTCGATAGCTATGCCATCTACTACTCGCCTATAGAGAAGAAGCCTATCTATACAGTCGAGAAGCTCAGTCGAGAACGCCTATCGACCCCTCAC
>Ga0114959_10003317_pt1 | contig 12701 bp, 7 predicted proteins | sample C_130625_EF_Meta_FD_87317 | JGI IMG/M metagenome (GOLD analysis project Ga0114959, IMG submission 87317) | Freshwater microbial communities from Lake Croche, Canada to study carbon cycling - C_130625_EF_MetaG | ecosystem: Environmental > Aquatic > Freshwater > Lake | place: Lake Croche, Canada...
TACCTGATATTAAATCTATATAAAATAGTCTATACGGTGTACCAACGATAGTAAAAAAAAACATATAATTATTTAATATGTAACTTGCTGTTATTTGATTAGATATCGGATATATGCCAGGATTGTATACAATATTAATTTTAGATAAAGTAATGGTGTTTATTGCCCATACAAATGTTTTACCAAGTACTGCAGAATAATCACATATATATAGTATATTATTCCTATATTTTATATGTGTTGCTTTTGTAAAATAAAATCCTCTGAATGCAGGATTATATGTATTTGTTGAAAAACTATACTGATAAAGCGAGCGAGATGTTAATATATATAAGAAGCCATTTGAATCAAAAACCATATCAATAATATCAGGATATATGGGGCCATTTGTTACAAAGGGTTGTGTTGCTACAGTATAAGCTGGTAAACTTATATTACGATAGTATTGGTTTAGATTATCATATGTCCAAATAACAGTTAGAGAACCATTTGCAGCAAAACTACTACCCACTGGTTCGGATAAGGCCCTTGATATAATACTGTATCCACTTACTGAATTACCATTCACAACAGGAACACTTGCTATATTCAACGTTCGAAGTGTAGTTCCATCTATAAAATAGAGAGTATCTCCATATATTTTCATACATTTAATTGAATTTGTTCGACATACATTATCTATATACATATTTCCAGCAACAGGAAATACATTATACTGCGTATTTGTTAGATTTCCATCCGACATATAACCATTCAAGCTATACCAATCTACATGATTCGTATTAAAATCATATATATATAATTGTAATTCAGATGAAATATAAATCTTTCCACTCAATGCCCCAACAGTTGGTACAATCAATCCAGTGCATATATCATTTTTGTTTAATGAAAGAATTATTCGAGTTAAACTACCAGTTAAATCATATATATTTATATTTCCAGTTTGATTTATAGCTGGCTTTACATATATATATATATATGTTCCATTATAAAATATAGCTGGGCATACAATACCTGTTGCGGTTATAAAAGTTGTAGTTGCCGACGGCGATAAAACTACCTTCCATACTTTTGGAGAATCACATACATATATTATAGACGCATATATACTCATAGCATTCGCATTTGTAAATACATTTGTTATTACCGTCGTCGCATTTGCCGATATTGTATACGTATATGAATAAAGAGTTGTATCTGTTAATATATATAATTGTGTACCATCAAATACCATATCAACGATAAAAGCATTAAATTGATATATATCTGGTAGTGTAACTGTACTTACACCATACCATTTATTCACAGTGATAGATGAATTTGTTGTCATAACTCCATTACTATTATATATAAGACTTGTAGTATTGCTAAGTTGTGTATTTAATTGATTTAGACTTGATATATAAACTGTAGATAAAATACCTAGTTCCTTTTGCATTCGCGAAGTCGATATATATGTATAATACGTTCCTAAATTTTTATACACTGTATCCAATGTAGTCGTTGAAATATATGGGTCAGGTAACGAACCTAAATTCGACATAGATGATAAAAATGTGAGTGATGAAACATAGGAAGATGTAGTTGCTAAATTATAGAGGGTATTTGACATTGTTCCTACAGTGAATGTGCTAAATCTTCCTAACATAAGAGCACCCGTTACTTCTATATTTCCACTTGTAATAAGGTTACCATACAGGGTTGTAGATATGATATTTGTATAATTGGGTGCTTTAATATTTGTACTAATATATAGTGATGATACAGTTTGTATAATAGATGATGTTATAATATCATTATATACGGGGGCCCATGTATTTGATGTAATACTTGTAAGGGTAATCGATCCATATGGAATTGTTATAGACTTGGAATAGAAGCCATCTGTAAAACTCCCGGTAGTTGTACTTACAATAATAGAATACGAGTTATCATAAAAATATTCAGTGCTACCTCCAATATCTACAACATTCACTGTAACTCCGGTGTTTGTTGGAGCTAAATATACTACTACATTTCCCGAGTTATAGGGGGCTACCGATGTATTAATTTGAATATATGTATTTGATAAAGATGTTATCGTGCTTAACGGTATTCCCGCAAACATCCTTTCTATGATTATGTAAGAATGTTCTCCAGCGGTTCTGGACGCTTTATTCAAAATATTGTTCCTATGCAAAATGTTCAAACTTCTGTAACAGGAAATACAACAGCAAGTCAAATAACAAGCTTACAGGCAAGTGTTAAATTACTTACAGAACAAGTAGCTACATTGACATCACAAGTATCAACACTTATAGGATAGTGCGGAGCACTAAAGAATAGCCAATATATATATATACAAGAATGTCTGTAAACCCATCTCTTCTTCCTGGTATGACAGAGTATCCATCTCAACATCAAGATTCAGTCAAACCTGTCTTTTCACTTAAAAACGATTCTTTTGATACGAAAAAAGCAATTGCGATTACAGGTTCTAAAATTTCTAGTGCAACTGTTTTTAATAATGGGCTCATTCAAAATGTATATGTTCTTTACAAGATGTTTGAATCTATGGGTTGGTTACCTATAATCATAACTGATTCTTTACCAGAATCATTAGATGCTATCCCATCGTTTATGCATACACTGCGAATGCTTACATTAGAAAATTTTGTAAAAGGCAATATATTTATTCATGTATTACTTGAAGTGGGTATGAGTATTGACCCTGCTGTTAAAAAAATATACAAAGAAAAAGGTACGTCTATTTATAGGTTATACCTCGGTAATATATTAAATATCGATATCGAAACTCCCTTTATGTACCCGGGTCTCTTTTTCCCCCATCATGTTCAAGGTTCCATCGATCGAGCATTCGTATCTCCTCATTATACTCAACATAGCCAATATGCATCTGCAGTTACACAAAGTCTATTAAAAGATGATACAAGCAATGTAGTGCCATATGTATGGGATGCTTCTATTCTAACAAATAAAGGGGAACGTATATTTCGATGGAAACCTTCTACGCCCGGTGAAGAAGTCTTTGTTATTGTAGAACCAAATATTAGTTTTCAAAAAACTTCTTTAATCCCTCTTTGTATTATTGAAGCATGGTATCGTAAGAATCCTGATTGGAAAGGAAAAGTCATTGTTGTGAATGGACATGTCCTTCAACAAATTCCATATTTCAAAAATACATTGGAGGGAGCATTTGATATAATCAGAGATAATAAGGTGGATTTTCGAAGCCGTATGTCTATTCTAGATATACTAAGAGAGTTTCCATCTGCAATTCCTATATGTTATCAATGGAATAATGAATATAATTATATGATACTTGAATATTTTCATTCGCTATTCCCTGTTCTACATAACGTGAATAACTGGTCAAATTATGGATATTACTATACAAATTCAAGTATTCAAGACGGAGTAAATATGATAGAAAGAATTATACATCATCATAAAGATTCTCTTGAAATATATGAATCGCATGTTCAAACCTTAGTATGGCGACATTCTCCGTATAATCCCGATTTACATCGCGAATGGTTAGAGCGTTTAAAGTAAGAGTGTTATAATTTTCCATATAGGAGAATGAAAGTAGGAGTAACAGTTATATTTAAACATTCTGTTTTTAGCGCAGGTTCTCCTCAAATGTCATTGACTGTTGCGGAGGCATATACTATGTTAGGACATACTGTCACATTTATACGCATTCCAGTTGATAATGAAGACCCATTGTGGTGGGATGATATTCAAAGTATAAAAGATACATGGAAGAGTATTCACTGTAAAGACTATACTCCTGGACAATTTGATATAGTTATTGAAATTGAAAATTGTTTACTTCCATTTGAATCACGAAAGGGTTCTACGCCTTATATATGGCTTGTAAGGAAGTCTCCTCTTTTTCACGATATTGAAAAATCTGTAACTCCTCATGGAATTATGCCAAGAAACCTTACAGGGATTACGGAGAGTTGGGTATTAAGAGAATTGTGTAGTAAAGATGATATTGAATATTTGGAATTGATTACTCGAAAACCTGTGAAAGTTGTTCCCTTTATATGGTCGCCTCTCGCAATAGAAATATATAATAAAGAAACAAATAACCCTATTTGGCATGCAACACGTTCTGTGGATAAACCGTATATGATAAGTGTATGTGAAAAGAATGTAACATCAACCAGTAATTGTACTATCCCCCTTATGATAATACGTCAAGTTATTAATTCAGGTCTACACCCGCTTGATAAACGATTGGCTATTTTTAATGCTACCATGTTAAAAGTGTCTAAATTTTTTATTGAAAATGTAGTAAATCCAGCACTTTCAGGAATAAAGGAGGTTCAACTAGCAATGGAGGCTAGGTGTAGAGTAATTGATTTAACCAAGCAAGTAAATACTGTTATTATATCACATACACGATTTATAAACATTCGGGCACTTTATTTAGATTGCCTTTGGGTAGGCATCCCCCTTGTCCATAATGTTAAACTATTATGCGAACTTGGAGAATATGTCAAACAGGGGTATTATGATAATAATAATATTATGGGTGGAGCGGAAGCATTTACCCGAATTGTGAATGCATCTAAGACATATACAAATGAAAATTTAATTGTCCTTCGTAAAGAAATATTACAACGTTTTGGGTTATTATCTGAAAGTATTAAGAAAGAATGGAATGATGCTGCGTTGACATGTATAGCTGTGAATCCTTCTGCGCCTCTTTCTGCACCTACTTCTGCGCCTCTTTCTGCGCCTCCTTCTGTAAAAGAATACCCTACATCGCATACAATTAAAGTTGGATTTTGTGATATGTGGACAGATTTTAATGCTACATATAATTTTTTCACACTTCTACTTGCGAACCACCTTAATATAACAAAAAATACCAAACAGGTGGTTGGTATAGATATTACAGATTTACCCGCTGGGTCAGAAGATGTAGATATACTTATATTCGGCCCATTTGGACAACGATGGAAAAGTACAAATAAATCCATTCCAAAGGTTCATTATACAGGTGAAAATACAGAACCTCTTATAGGGGAAAATGTTGTATTAAATCTTGGATATAAACATCCTAATACAGTTTCCGGTATAGAGTATCTACGATTTCCTTTATGGTTATTAGAAATTGATTGGTTTAATGCAGATGTTGAAAAAATTGTAAATCCTAAACCAATTCCTCTTTCAGCGTGTTTACAAGTAGACGAGCGCATGTTAGAAACAAAGGATAAATTCTGTGCATTTATAGTTTCAAATCCATCGCAACAAATTCGTAATAATGTATATCTAGCTCTACGGTCATATAAACACGTAGATTCGGCAGGTCGTTTATTTAATAATATGGGAGATTTTCTTTTTGCTGGGCCTGGAGGAGGTGGAGGTGAATTAAAAAAACATGAATTCTTAAAATCTTATAAATTCAGTATAACATACGAAAATATGAGTAGCCCTGGATATATGACAGAAAAACTCTTACATGCTAAAGCAGCAGGATGTGTACCTATTTACTGGGGAGATTCATCTACAGACCTTGATTTTAATATAGAAGGGTGTATTGATGCAAGAAAATGTTCACAGGATGAAGTTGTAAGACTTGTATCTGAAATTGATTCAAACCCATCCCTTTGGAAACAAAAAGCATCTATTCCAGCATTAAATGAATCTCAATTTCAAAAAGCGGTAAAACTCCTTCAAGAATGTGCAACACGTATATTAAGTATTTGCAATACATCAAACGTAGCACCTGAGGTCAGAGTAACACCTGAGGTAAACGTAGCACCTGAGGTCAGAGTAACACCTGAGGTAAACGTAGCACCTGAGGTCAACGTAGCACCTGAGGTCAACGTAACACCTGAGGTCAAAGTAACACCTGAGGTCAGAGTAACACCTGAGGTCAACGTAGCACCTGAGGTCAACGTAGCACCTGAGGTCAAAGTAACACCTGAGGTCAGAGTAACACCTGAGGTCAGAGTAACACCTGAGGTCAAAGTAACACCTGAGGTCAGAGTAACACCTGAGGTCAAAGTAACACCTCTACAATCAAAAATTGATATAGATGAATACGATATACGAAATAACGTATATAATACATATTTTATAACAGGATGTGATTCAAAATTCTTACCAACTTTACTTGATATATGGCTACCATGTATAGATATTTTCAGGAATATATCCCCTAAAATAAAGGCTATAATAGGCTTAATTGGATTAAAAGCAGAAGATGAATTGTCTATACGAGTACGTTTTCCATGGGTAAACTTTGTATATATACCATCTGAACCAGTTCCTAATTTTCCAGATGCATGGAATGCTCAACATTTCTTATGGAAACTTTGGCTCCTTGAACACTGCGCAACAAATATAGAAAAAGATTCACTCTGTATATATATAGACACAGGTGTATTTGTTTCACGATGGCCTACTGTCTATATAAATAATGTTCTATCAAATGGTATTTCTTTTCTAAATGATCATACTCAAATAAATAAACATTGGTGTCATTCTGTCTTCAATTCTAAATTACATGTTACACCTGAAGAACTAGCATCAACTCAAATATGGGCAGGAGGATGTGCATTTGTAGCTGGGCATCATATCGTAAAAGAGTTATTTACAAAGGCATATAGATTGGGAGAGATAAGGGATATAATTGTGGGAGATAAATGGACGGGCGTGGGTCCTGATAATAAACCATATGGGCATCGCCATGACCAAAGTATATTATCTATTCTATCTCACCGTATGAATATACATAGAACACCTCTCTACACCGTGTATAATGATATAAGCGCACGTAACACATTTCTCCAGAAAAAAGCATTCTATGTATTTCGCAGTTTATTTAGAGAACATATTCAATATGTGGATGGAATCGACGATATATGGTTAATTAATTTAAATAGACGCCCTGATAGACTTGCCGATTTTAATAAACAACATCCTGATATCGAACACAGGGTCATACGTATTCCTGCGATTGATGGTAAAGAATTAGAATTATCACCTTCTATAGCTAGATTGTTCGCGCCTATGCAAATTAGTACATGGATGAAAGGGGCAATGGGTTGCGCAATGAGTCATATGATTCCTTGGTTACAATTAGCAAATGATAATCTTGCAAAATCATATTTAATCTTAGAAGATGATGTTGTACTTGACCCTCGGTGTAAACGCATGTGGTTAGATGCATGTGCCGATAAATGTATACCCAATGATTATGATATCATATACTTGGGTGGTATTTTGCCACCAAATAAAGCAGTGTTTGACTCGATGGGTCTTTCCATGATAAATAAATGGTTCGGTAAAATAAAAGCTAATACATTTTTTGGACAATCTACTCCAACTACTTATTTTCATGTATGCGCATGTTCGTATGTGCTTTCCAAAACAGGTGCACAAAAACTTCTTAAAATTATTGAAAAGAAACAAGGTTGTTTTGCTCATTTAGATCATGTAATGTGCAGCTCAATGGAAGAACTAAATATATATTTCTTTCAGCCGCTTCTTGCACATGCAAAACAAGATTCAGACCCTACATATGCTAATAGCGAATTTAATAACCTTACAAAAGTTGAGGGGTATGATAGTGATATCCGAGATGGTTCTTTGTTCACAAAAGAAGAAATTGAACGTGTATTTGATCCAAAAGAACCCCTTGATATAATACAAGCTATTACGGATGCAAGGAACTCGTTTATACCATCCAAGCCTTCTCGCCGAGTCTTACATTTCGGCTTAGATACATATGGAGAAGCCGAGTGGATAACATATCTTTTGAAAGAAAAAAATATAAAATATGAATGTGTAAAATCGCTTGAACAATATCCTTTACCCGATGATACACCTATTGTTTGGTATACACTTGGAAATTCATTTCAACTCACGAATATTCTTAAAAAGTGGTCTGCAGCAGGAAAAAAGTTCTATCTAATCCATACAGGTGATGCTGGTTTATTAGACCCAATTGAAGTATATAGTTTATCAGGATGTGTAGGTATTATACGAAATTATATTCGTTCTAATCTTGGAAATCCAAATATTCTAACAATCCCCCTTGGATATTACTATAATCATTCGAAAGAAGTTACAAAAGACCTTGTATGGAGTTTTATGGGAACAGATTGGCATAATAGGAAAGAATTATTAAACCATTTTCTTCAATTACCTTCTCCTCATCACGTTCATTTCGTGGATGATTGGTCCTCTCCTAAGAAATTAAGTGCTTCTGAAATGTTTTCTTATTTAAATAGGTCAATGTTTGTCCCTTGCCCTAGTGGTGAAAACTCCGAATCATTTCGCGTCTACGAAGCATTAGAAGCAGGGGCAATGCCCGTCCTTGTACATGATTCTACAAATGGAGACTTTATAGATTTTTTAACAAAAGAAATACCCTTAAAAATATGTAATTCATGGGAAGATGCAGCACTTATTGTATATGCTTTAAGTAATACTATGGTAAAATACACTGAATATAAGAGAAGTATACTTCAGGCATGGGCTTCTTATAAAAAGAAACTTACGACATCTATTGCTGAATTCTTAAAGGTTTAGACCCTTTCTCATTTAAAATTGGCTTTGTTATAATAAGAGGATGGTTGGTGAGCAACATTCCTCTGATTATATTTCTGATACTTTTAATGAAACATGTAGAGTATTCGGTTGTATTTGATAAGGAAAAAATAAGGAAAACCTAAAATATATAAAGATTAGTCTTTTTTCAATATTGCTACATAAATTCCGTTCCACCATGTTTCATGTGTACAATTTCCCGGTGTGTATATTTCTTTTTCATACAATATAGACAAATTTAATTGTTTGAATGACTCATATGTACCATCGCGAACATCTGACGTGTTCCAGTCATCAACTATGAACACGAACATATCATCTAAGCAATCATAATAATGAACGAGTGCTTTATAATGACTATCTGTTGTATGATTTCCATCGTACATGTATATGTTGAATTTAGGCAGTTTTGAAATATTTACTTTATAACAATCTTCTTCTATAAAACTTGCTTCATTTTCTCCTTTGTAAGTATTAAAGTTTGTTAAAAACTCATTTTTCGGACCACCAAACTCGCTCCAATTATCAATACATACAACCTTTGCTTTATTTCCACACATGGCTGAACAAACAGAAGACCCTTTCCATGTTCCTATTTCTAAATATCTTACATCATCTTTATTTAGAAGATTGTTGTAAAAGTGTCTAGTTTTTTTACCGGACATGCCTTCCATATTCAATATTCCATCAGTAATTTTTGATTCGTGTTTTTCTGCGTTTTCAAAAGCACGTTCTACGTGTTGCTTTAGTTCTAAGAACAAAGACATGATTATAATAAATGCAATGTTTTATTGTGGATTTTACACCCGCACTGGTCTAAATGTGCAAGGGTCTAAACATAGTATGAAAGAAATATCTATACATGGCAAATATTCCAACTCTTGAAAGCATGTTAACAGGATCTTTTCATACAGCTCCTCTTAGCACAGGTGTCGTTCCTAAAAAGGATAAGTTGAAATTTATGTTAGTATCAACACATTGCCAACAGTATACTGGATATAGCAAGGTATCATATGGAATTATAAACGAACTTGCAAAAGTTCCTTGGCTTGATGTTATTCATTTTGGATTTCAAAAGTTTCCTAATTTAAAAATACAAGATGGATATCGTCCATATCCTCCACATGTAAAAATCATTGATGTAGCTCCTATGGAAAATCCTCTTGAACAAGGATTTGGATTTAAAATTCTTCCATCTGTTATTGCAACGGCAGAGCCTGATATTGTTATGATTTATAATGATATGAGCGTTGTGTCTAATTTCATTAATGAATTTGATAAAGCAGGTATGAAGAAAACATTTAAACTTTGGGTATACGTGGATCAAGTATATCCAACTCAATTAAAAGGATATTTAGATTTATTAAATCTTCGCGCTGAGCGTATTTTTACATTTACTCCTTATTGGAAGAAGTGTTTAAAAGACCAGGGTGTTACTCGCCCAATGGATGTTATCTTACATGGATTTGATTCGCATATATATAAACGTATGGATAGAAAAGATATTCGTAAATTAATGAATATTCCTGAAGATGCATTTGTATATCTAAATTTGAATCGTAATCAACCACGAAAGAGATATGATATTATGGTTATGGCGTTTGTAGAATTAGTTGTAAAGTATCCTACGAAGCCTGTATACCTTTTATGTATTTGTGATAAAGGTGATAAGGGTGGGTGGTGGATATTTGAAATATTTCAACGAGAACTACAACTTCGTGGAGTCCCATTTGAACCGTTCGCAACTCGTATTATGTTAACATCAGCAGATATGGTTTTTCCAGATGAGCAAATAAATGCGTTTTATAATGTGGCAAACGTTGGTGTAAATTCTGCAGATGGAGAGGGATGGGGTTTGTGTAATTTTGAGCAAATGGGTATTGGTATCCCTCAAGTTGTACCTAACGTGGGAGGCTTTAAAGAGTTCTGTAATGCGTCAAATTCTGTGCTAGTTGAACCATCTATTCGTTCTTATTTACCAACTGTTTTCTCAGCAGTGGGCGGTGAGACAAATGAGATGAATCCTCATGATTTATGTTTAGGGATGGAAGAGTATTTACTTGATTCTGAAAAGCTGGATAAACATGGAGAAGAGGCACGTAAGACCGTATTAACATATACATGGAGTCGTGCTGTGGAACAATTGGTACGCCGTTTAACACAGGCAAGAGATGATATGGATGATTAAGTGGGAGTAAAATATATATAGGGTTTTCCGTCACGTGTTTCAATGTCGGTCCAATCATCCATATAAAAGATATCTCCAAACCAATTAGGTCTATTTCTACCATACGTGGGAAAAATAGAACTTACTATAAAATGCTAAAAATCGAATATGAATATATACATCATTATTATTAAAACGCTCATTAAATGGATTCTTTTCTAATATACTTGTTTGAATGTCAGGTGTGCGGAAATAAGAATACATACGAGTTGCTATAACATGGGTTTGTAGATAGGCATCAGACGATATGTTTGCATGTATGGTATCAACTCCATATATGTGTTCATAATTTTTGTCATTTACTGATAACGTATCCCCATATGATTTTTTTCCTGAAAACAGTGGTATACCTAACGCATCCATACGGTCCCGACCATGATATTTTATATTTAAATCATATTTTTAGCAATAAAACTCATTGCAAAGTTTTTAATAATCTGATTACATAGCCTTCCGGTTTCTCTAACATAACTCATCTTGTATTTTAATTATATGTTCTTTAAATAGAATGTCAGGTAGGGGACGCAGTACATCACCTCAGCGTAAGTCGACAGGTAGAAGTCCCCCTTCTGGGAGTGGGTTTGGTAGGACTAGTGCTCCTCTTAGTCCACCCCCACTACCATTAACTAGTGCTCCTCTTAGTCCACCCCCACTACCATTAACTAGTGCTGCTACAGTTACGCCTGCTACTGGGGCTTTGCAACAATTAAGGGGACTTTCGCATCAGGTTCGTCCGAGTGGTGGGCTTGGAAGGCTTGGTCCGCTTGGTCCGCCCGGTGGGCCTAGTCTGTTTAGTCAGGATCCTGTTCCTCCTAACCCTGCGGATGGCCCTCTACCTACACAGGACGTCCCAGACGTACCCTTTGTTCGTTTAATGGGTTTTGACAATGCATCAGCGAAAGTAAAAGATTTCATATCGTTTACAGAGGGTGAAGCAAATGATAGTATCTATGGTAAAATAAATACTGTAAGTAATCTATTAGATTGGATATTATATCTCTTACGCCAATATATTAGCCTTGGATTGTCAGAAGCAGAATTATATGACTTGAAAAGATATATTAAAACCAAATTGGCACATATGGGTGGTGAAATGGATAACCACTTGAAACGAAAAGCAATGTATATCGTAGATTTACTTAACTACCATATTCCGGATGGCGCTCCTCCAGCCCTTGATGCGAATGGGAATGTGTTACCTGAACCTAAGTTCCCTTTAAACCCGTATGATAATGATGTAGCAACAACTGACGCTGAAGGATCTAGTCAATTACTTAATAGAGGAGAAGATACCGTTGCAGCACGGAGAACTGCTCTTCAAACCGAGATGACCCGTCGAAATACAGAACGGCAACGACTTATAAATGACCTTCAGATAATAACGCAAGACACTACAATGTCGAATCAAGAGAAACGAGACGCGTACGCAGCAAGATTGGCACCGAGAAGTATCCAAGAGAGACGAGTAGGATTTTCACATGACCCAATCGCATTTCCACCACCTGTGCCAAGGGGTGGTAAACGTAAAACAAATATGAAAAGAAAGACAAGGTCTAAGAAGATAGGTAAAAGAAATACACGTCGTTAAATATACCCGGTATAAATATATTAGTATAACACAAAATATACTATATTGTGAAGTATCAATAATTATACTAGCATTTTGAGGCAGTACTAATATGTTGATACATTCACATGACTAGCGTTAATTATTTAATGTAATTGCTGTGGAATTAAATTAAATAATAAGAGATATATTAGAATGCTCCAAGCACCTGTTAGAAGAGAAGATATTCGAACAAGAGATGTCCCAGAAGTACCCTTTGTTCGTTTAGAGGGTTTTGACAATGCATCAGCGAAAGTAAAAGATTTCATATCGTTTACAGAGGGTGAA
>Ga0114959_10003319_pt1 | contig 12698 bp, 16 predicted proteins | sample C_130625_EF_Meta_FD_87317 | JGI IMG/M metagenome (GOLD analysis project Ga0114959, IMG submission 87317) | Freshwater microbial communities from Lake Croche, Canada to study carbon cycling - C_130625_EF_MetaG | ecosystem: Environmental > Aquatic > Freshwater > Lake | place: Lake Croche, Canada...
GCTTGGGGGTCTCTTGGAACGTGCCCGAATTGCAGGACTCGAATTCCCGGCCGATTACCCAATGAAAAACATGTTTGGTGTTTCTTCTTTATGGTCTAGGGTTCAGGATACAGACTTTAAGATTCCTCCAGGCTCTCGCGATGAAGCAGTCCGTGTACTGGTTCACTACCATCGCCGCGATTTGTGAGCAGTGTAGACGACGTCGTCCGTGATTGGAAACTTTTCAATTGCTGAATTCAGAAAGATCTTGGCGTTCGAGACGGTGGTCGTGTTGTTCCAGATCTTCACAACATTATGTTCGCCCTTGGGTGAGAACGATAGCCCTGTAAACGTCTCCCCGCGAGACGAGAAGAGTCCACCGGATCCGGCAACCGCGTATACCATCAGTTCGATCGCAATCTCGTGGATCTCGCGAGTTAGGACTCGCTTGGACCAGGATCCACCGTTCTCGTTCTCAGGCACTTCCCAGATCGGTCGAACACCGCGCTTCATAAAGAAGAAGTATCCGCACTCCCACGACTCTTTGGGAATGGCAGACACAACGGTCCAGAACTGCTGAGGTGTGGAGATGTCGGCAACTTGTTTGTAGTTGCTGAGGCTCCAGTCTTTGTTCCGGGGGTCAAAGTACCACAAAACCCAAACACTTGGGAATTTTGTCGACTCGGGAGTCCCGGCCATGGTTATACTCTTTATGGAGATCTTTCGCGTAAGAGTTTTCGGCAGAGAGGGGTATGTGAGCTTTCCCCTAGTTTATTCACAGTCTGTTTCGATAGATCCGACTCCTCGAATCCGTTTTTGTGTACTTTTTTATTTTCCCCAGCATCCGCATCCGTTGATTATGGTCTCGGTGGCTTTCAGTGCAGTGAGAACTAGTTTCTTTTCGACGTCCGGTAGATTGGCAACCAGAGTGTGTGTGAGTTTCTCGATGATGGGTTCGATCTCCGACACCATCAGGTACTTGAATAGATGAAGCGCCTCTTTTCCGCTGGTTGGAGGTTTCGAGATCTTGGACAGTACATTCGCTAGAAATACGTCGGCCGGAACTGCATCCGTGTCGGTGATTGCAGCAGTGATCTCGGAGATAGCGGCAACTTTGGGTGTGATAGGAAATGCTTCGGCCATTTGTAGATAGACATTAAAATATAACTCATCAAAACGGATTCGTGTTTGGCCGAACGAAAAGAATCCCATGGCGACTACAATGAATCCTACTGATATTTACGCACTGAGGACCGCCAACCTCTTGACCCTCCCCGCGACGATTCGTGACATTATTGCAACGATGCAGGTGATGCCGGTTGCGCACACCTACGCCAAGAAACCGACGACGTTCCGTAAGCCTCCGAGCATTGCGGCAGCTGGATCGTCGGCTCTCTCGTGGCGACAGAATGCTCTTGTGGAAATGAAGAAGATGGTACTGCGTACGGACGACCCCGATTACGAGACAATCGTGGGGATTAGCAACAAGGTTGCGACGTCTACCATCGGGACTGCTGCAGCATCGATTCTGGCACTGCTTCAGAAGCGTGACGAGATGTTCCGACTGCGAGTGGTGTCACTGCTCTTCAACCGAGGAGTGTCGATGCCGTTCTTCTCCAAGCTCATGGCCAATCTCTTTGAGATTCTGCTGAAGGATGTTCCGCTGATCAAGGAGGATCTTCAGTTTAGTTGTTCGATTGACATCTTCCAAAAGATGTTTGATCAGACCGAGACGATTGTGTACCCGTCGTCTGCCGATCCGGCCTACGACGACAAGATCTGTCAGTGGATGAAGCGCAAAGAGATTCGGCGTGGCTTTGGAATGTTTGTGACCGAGTTGCATCTGCGTGGCCTGGTCGACGAGGACGTGATCGTCCCCGCCATGACGAATGCTCTCGACGAGTTGGTCGAGACGGTTCGGAAGCCCACGGACAAGAGTCTCATCGAGAGTGCAGATCAGCTCACGACGTTTCTGTTTGATTCGGTCAAGGCGTTGGTCACTCGATTTGGCAAGACGCATCCGATTGTGAAGCTCGTGACTGCCAAAGCAAAGGAGCTCTATGCCATTCCCAAGACGGATACACCTTGCCTCGGGATGCGCAGTCGGTTCAAGCTGGACGATGTCTCCAAGCTATAAACAAAAAAAGAACAAAAAGTCTGTATATGTTTGCATGTGACTGTTTTTTGCTGCGGTTGCGTTTATATACGCGGAACAGGATGCAGCTTTCAAACAAAGATGAGTGCTCCTTCCGCCGCATCTGCCGCCGCCGGGTCGTCTGCAAGTCCTCGTCTACCTCCGGCGGGGGTTCTCCTTCGTGCTGCCCAGATTGCGGTGAGCGATGATCGCCCCATCATGCTCGATTATTGGCCGGATAGTCTGGACAAGAAATGTTCGATCGGTGTTCGTGAGGACACGAAGCTCCTGGTCAAGTCGGATCAGGAGTACACATCGCCGATTGAGAATATCTACAAGATTGAGGGCTGCTATATCGTGCTCACCGAGAATAGTCTGTATGTGGTACATGCCGAGATCCCGGTGCGGAAAATTGTTACGCCCACCCTCGCACTGTCTTCATAATGGACGTGTTCCCTCCACCGCATATGGTGTGTCACGAACCTCTGGATGAAACCATGACCCGTATTCGGTGGAAAGAGTATACACAAAAACATGAACTCGAATTAGAGGCATCGGAGATCGACGCCGCCGAGGTGTGTTCTGTAGAAGAATTCTCGAAACAGTTTGAGATCTGGGTCACGGCCAAATCGCAACGTCGCATCAAAGTTCTCATGGTGTGGCATTCTCACTTTTTGAGTTTAGCATGTCAACAAACTCTTCGACGATGGTTGGAAACCAAAAGCTACAAGTGTCGAGTATGGTTCCACGTCGAGCTTCTCAACAATATCCAGAATGCAATTTTGAGTCGATGTGTACTTCGGTATATTGTCCCGGTCCGTCATACCGTGCCACAGGTCGTCGGGTCTGCACCTCAGACGGTTGCACTCTGGAAACGCATTGTGGATGAAAACGAATTACGAAAACAACCCCTCAATGTAAAGAAATGATTCGTATCTATACCGATGGTTCATGCACCCACAACGGACAAAAGGGTGCACGAGCTGGAATCGCCGTCGTGTACCCGGACATGTTGGATCAGTCGTGGGGTGAACCTCTTCACGAAGGGTCTCAGACGAACCAGACTGCTGAATTGACGGCTATTTATATGGGACTTCGACGGGCACTGACGTTACGAGGCAGTCCGGGAGATATTGTGGTGCATGTTCATTCGGATTCCGAATATTCGATCAACTGTTTGACCAAATGGTACCCTGGATGGAAACGTCGAGACTGGAAAACTGCCGAAGGAAAACCGGTGGTCCATCGGGATATCATTGAGCGGATTCTCGATGTACTCAAACAGTACGGAGGATATGTGTTTGTCCACGTCAAGGCGCATACGAGCGGTACGGACGAGCATTCCAAATGGAATCGAGTTGCGGATGAACTTGCTCGAAATGCAGTCGATGCTGGAGAGATTGTTCGTTACACAACGGATGTCAAAGTGATTCGAAATACGGAGCCATCCGAGTTTGTACTTCCGGGTATACCGTTGGCGATTATGGGTGCTCCGATTTCCGAATTGGATCTTGTCCGATTCATTCGTGAGAATCTGGACAGTCTGGAATTCACTGCCCTCAAGAGCGGATTGCTGTCTGCTCTCAAAAAGACGCTACAAGGAAAAAAGTATGAACTCGAAAAGAACAAGATCGGTGGAAAACAGCATTATCGACTGATTGAACAAACGCATTTAACCGTAACGAAGCTAGAGACTACAACCGATGAGTCAGCAACACTTGCTACCGGAGACGACTGATTCGGCGGTACAGGTCTATGTGTTTTCATCCAAGACATGTGAGCCGTGTGTACTCGTCAAACCGGTGATAGACGAGCTTCACGAACAGTATAGTGAGTGTGTATGGACGTTTGTGGATATTGCGAATGATCCACAGAAGATGGTCGCGCAGTTTGGGGTGACGTCGGTACCGTGTATGGTGGTTCGGCGAAACGATACTACTCTTGCCATGTGTCGTGGAACGCAGATGTTTCCGTATTATGTTGCTCTTAAGAAGGCAACAACGCAGTAACGGCTTACCCTACCGTGGTGCTCGAGACTCTTTTTCCGTCCTTGTATGCGTCACAGACAAACTGATCCTTGTCGTTCGGTGGGGAACAAGTGGATCCACCCGGAGCTGCCGGGCTGCCAATCGTGTGCGAATCCAGAGGAAGATAACTAGGAAATGTGGAATTTAGGATTCCAAATCCAATACCACCGAGGGTGCTTCCGATGGCGATCGGGATGAGTGTCGAGCGTAGAATCTCCGAGTACGTATTCCCGTAGCACTTGAACTCTTTGTATGCAAAGACGTTCAATCCGTATACACCTCCGGCAAAAAGTAGATAGATGATGGTGTCGGTAGTGGAACGTTTCGCATTCACCGTCATGTCGAGAATATACACCATAAATACAGACGAAAGAGCAACCATTCCCATCGGCGATTGAGAAATGTCAAACATTCCCAATCCACGAATGGAACACGGGTTGAATTTATCTGCGAGATATCCGGTAAGTGCGCCTCCGACTGCCGGACGTGCTAACCGATCTCCTCGAGTGTTGGCCGCAGCATCACGTGCTATTCGTTCTCGAGCCTCATCCGCAGCCGGACGAGTTCGGCGTATAGGAAAGCTAGAAGAAGGGTTTGTGGCGACACTTCCAACTGCCGGACGACCAACTGCCCGACGAGGAGCTGCCGGACGAGGAACTGTCCGAATTCGTAACCCTGAAATATTTGCACCATCGGGTCCAGGATTCGTAGACCCGGTTGTGGATCCATTCGCTGCCCCCACCCCGAGTGCACCGATTTCGGCGACAGCCGATGTCACAGCCTCTGCTGCGGATGTCACTGTGGATACCGGATTGGATGAGGGCATGACTCGGGTCCCAGTAATCATACCGTACAGCCCCATAATCATCCAATGTACAATCACGGAGAAAACACCAATGAGAGATGTGACGGAATAACGGAAACTGCCGTTCATAATGTCGGAGACAAACCCTGCAAGTAACGTAATATCCGGAGAGAATGCTCCCAGAAAGGCTCCCATCATTTTGAGTGAATCGACGAATCCACCGGACGAGGAACCGCGTAACGAACCGAGACCAGAGGAGATAGTCGCGGAGAATGATGGGAAAAAGTAAACAACAAGAGCGATCGACAACACTAGAAAGGACAATACACTAAATGTCAGCGACGCGGCCGCCAGATTCTGAGTAGTATCCGTCATTGTGTTACGCCTAGACTTCTTTACAAATTCTGAAGGAACATTCTCGGAACAAGAGTGACGTTATTCTCACGAAAATGGATTGGAGTAAGCTCATGTAAAACGGATGAGTGTGATTAAACTCGAGGGGAAGCGCACATACCCTCATCAGCGTAGACAGCCTAGAATGTATTCGTACCAACAAGAAGCCATTGAATGGATGGACATCCGTGAACAGGATCGCGTCACCCCCGGTGGCTTCCTGTGTCACGAGATGGGACTCGGAAAGACGCACATCATGTGTGCTCTCATCCGCAGCCGTCTTGTTCGTCGTACAATCGTTCTTACGACCAAGAGTACGATCGAGTCCTGGGCCTCTACCCTCCGTGAACACTCAAACTTTGCGTTTGACGTGCGAACCAAGATAGAGGAACTCCCGGCTGCGAGACCTCTCGTCCTAGTGGTTACCCATCAGTCCGTACTCCGGAACCACGAATGGCTGGAGGCACAGTTCTTCGATCGAGTTGTTGTTGACGAGGCGCACATTATGCGCAACCGTTCCAAGACATTCTTCAAGATGCGGAACCTCGCAGCCATCGCTCGGTTCCGTTGGGGGATCACTGCCACTCCGTTCAACAACCGAGACTCGGACATGATACCCTACATGATGTTTCTCCGTCCCACAGATGACAGGGTGAAAGCAGTCGCGTTCAAGCACTACTTTCTCCGCAAGTTACGAGCGGACGTGCTCCCGGTGGGTCCCAAGCTGACGATGACCAAGATGGTCTACTCCTTCGAGTCTGTGGAGGAGCAACGGCTGTACGACTATGTGGCCGGTCGCATCGACGACACGAACCGTTGGATCGCACAGAATCAACGGCTTATTCCTTGGCGCCAACAGGGAAGCATGATGCTGACTATGCTCATGCGTCAACGTCAGGCGGCGATCCACCCCCAGCTTGTCCTCAACTCGGAGAAGGTCTGGGCCGCTCAGCTTCCGGGCGATATCGAGGTGGGAGACTGGGACCCCACAAAGGTGACCAAGGCCAACAAGATCCTGGAACTTACACGAGATGATGTACTCCACGGCCGTTCTACGATGGTGGTTACGCACTTCAAGGACGAGATTCGACTGTTGAAGGATCGGTTTACTGCCGCGGGTATGGAGGTGGACATTCTGGACGGGTCTACGACTAAGGCGGCACGACGGCTACTCGAGACCAAGCCAACGGTCTCGCTTCCTCACTCGGAGCTCTCGAAGATTCTGGAGAATCATGTTCCGGAAGACGTAGCCAAGAACGTTCTGTCGTTCTTGCAGCCGACGGTGCTGTTATTGCAGATCCAGGCGGGAGGCGTAGGGATCTCACTTCCGTGGGTACACCATGTCATCAATGCAGCGCCGGACTGGAATCCGTTTCTCGAGAAGCAGAGCATCTTCCGGGCGTATCGCATCAACACCAAGCACGACGTTCATGTGACGTCCATGTATTTCAGGGACACGATCGACATCACGATCCAGGAGAAACAGAAGGCGAAACTAGAACAATCGCTCGTGTGGCTGGGAGACCCGGAGGAATCGATTCATGACTTTGTGGCGATGCCGTAGTTCGACATGCGTAAATTAGTTGGTGAACAGTAGATAATGAGCATTTTTGCATCGTCAGACACCTGGCCAGAGGTGGAGAAGGCTTGTGGTGCCCCGCATCAATCCCCTGTGAATTTATCGCGTTCGTTTGCATTGCCCTGCGACCGTCTCTGTGATTTGGTACTGGATAAGGTGGCGGTTCCTCAAGCGTCGGCGTCGATAGACAGTACCAAAGGACTTGTGCTCACCTATGGAACGGTGCACCCCACCGCTCGTTTCAACGGAGAGGGGTACACTGCGAATACCTCGGTGCTGTACATTCCTGCGCAACACACGGTTGAAAATATACGTGCCGAAGCAGAGTTTGTGACGTATTTCACAAATCCAAAGGGATATACTCTCGCAGTGTCGGTGCCCGTGCGAACTGCGCCGGGGGATAGTCCATCCACATCGTTTTTCAGTCGATTTGTTCCGTACCCGACGACACCAGACCAGCCGACCCCGGTGACGTTGGGAAGCGATTGGATGCTTCAGGATATTGTTCCGGAAGGAAAGGGATTTTTTGTGTATGAAGGCTCGGATGTGGTTCCTCCGTGTACGCCGTCGGTGACATGGATTGTGTTTTCCAATTCGGTGACGATGGATCCATCCGAGTTTGCGAGACTGACGTCTCAAGTTCCTCCGGGGAATCGACCACTGCAGCAGGTGGGAGATCGAGAAGTGTTTTACAATGATGGTGAAAAAATCGATAGCAGCATGTCGAAGAAAGATGGAAAAGTGTATATGCGCTGTCGACGTATTCCGAACAAGGCGGAAGTTCCCGAGTCTGGCACGGCAGTCAAACAGTCACAACTTGGTGCGAAAGCGGCGGAGGCTGCGAGTGCCACTCGGAACATAGTGGCAAATAACCTGATGACTTGGTTTGTCGATCTGTGGATTGCGGTCGGCGGGATCTGGGGGATCCTCTTTACGGTGTTGGTGGTGTTGCTGTCTTGGACTGTATACAGCAATGATACAGTCAAAAACTGGGTGAATTCTCTATTTTCAGTCGTGTAGCCCTCAGCATGTATGTTTTTGTTTTTCTAGGTTGTTTACCAGACGCTGCCGCGGCCGTGGCGATCCTCGTGTGCTTCCCAGGTCTCGACCATGGGGATGTTGTTGTCTGCGTCGTTCTCGACGACGACCGGCAAGTGCCGTGGAGCGCCCTCGACTCGCGCTTTGCGTACACGGCGCTCTTTGACTTCCCATGCGTCGTCCGCAGCCTCCTCCGGTCGACGCCATGCTGCTGCAGCAGCGATCACCTCTGCTGCCGGTGGCCGATCCTCATCGGATCCGTACCCATACTCGCTTTCCTCATGATAGCACTCTGCCTCGTGGCGAGTGGCATGTTGGAGCCGAGGGCGGCGGATGTACTGCGGGACGTAGGTGGTCGGCGGGACGTACTTTTCGATGCGTCGAGCCTCTTCGGCACGGTCATCTGTAGCCTTCCACTCGGCAGCAAGTTCCGAGAACCGACTGCCACCGACGATCTTGGGCGCCGTGGCGGCACCCCACTCGACCACTGCCCCGCCTAGTGCAGGAAAGTGAATCTCGCTGATCTCTAGCTTCGGCTTCTCGGACTCCGGACGAGTACGCCGACGCCACTCTGCGGTACCGCCTGGACGGCGGGAACCAAAGGCGGCAGGAAATGCGCTCATTGTACGATTGATTATCTTGTAGTTGTCAAATCGTATGAAGGCTTTCTACGCTGGATGAGGGTATGTGTGCTTCCCCTCGAGTTTAACCACACTGACCATATCTCTCTACACTCGATCCGATCCATTTTGGTGAGATGTGTCACTTGGGTACGTCCAGCCTCTACGTACTCCAAAACGAACGTTCCAAGGTGTATAGTTTCCGTATTCATCAATGGTGATTGCAACTACGATCCAGGCCAACGGAACGCTGCACGAGGTGGCAATCCCGGCCAAGTGTGCCGATGTTCTCGAATGGTTGCGAACCAAGCTCAAGCAACCCGGAATGCAGTTCCAAGGAAAGATTCATGCCAAAGATATGTGGGTATCCGTGTTTGCCGAAAGCGGTTCCGACACGGATGAACATATGAATCAACACGTCATGGGTGGTAATTTCCAGGATGAGATCTTCATCGGTACAATTGCGGTTATGCTGACGAAGGCATCGAACGAAGACAATTATGAGAAACCCTCCAGTGCATATGTGCAACTGAAACCTGCCGAGTACGAATCACTATATTCTATGTGGACGGTCGACGACGATTCTCAAGAAGAATGTGACGAAGGTGATGAGGAAAACGAAGAGGCGGAGGACGACGAGGAAGAGGCGGACGAGGATGCGGATGAGGAGGACGAAGAGGTCGAAAAAGAGAAGGAAGACGATGAGAAACCGATTATTGTCAAGAAACAGCGAACAAAGATTGTCTTGACTCCGGATATCGATACCGATACCCCACAACGAGCATTGGTGCGAACTCGGTTCCAAGAGATTGGGATCACGGAAGAGATTGCTGTCCAGCTAGAACATGCTCTCTTGCAGCGATCTGTTCGTGAATGTATCGAATTGTGTGTCGATGCAGGATGGGGGTCGCCAATCTTCTGTAATCACTATAGGGGTCGGTGTATCCACGTATACGAGAATCTCAAGGGAAAGGATGGATATGTCGAGAATCCCACCAACTGGAAAGAGCAACTGAATAGTGGAAGTGTAACGCCTATCCAACTGGCGGAAATGTCTCCGATGGATTTGTACATTGGGCGTTGGAAGGCTCAGGTGGAACGGCAGATCGAAAAAGACAAGCACATGTATTCCAACAAGGGTGGTGCATCCATCTATCTGTACTGTTCGGTTTGCAAGAAAAAGTCGCGTTGCGATTATTATCAGATGCAGACGCGCAGTGCCGATGAGCCGATGACGACCTTTGTAACCTGTCTAGAATGCGATAAGCGCTGGAAGTTTTAGAGACGTAATACAATGTGGTCGTACCATGGTGACCCTTCTCCCGAGGATACTGCAGTGGAGACGTATCTGCGAAAGTACATTCGTCATCCGGATATACCGCATATGATATCCCGTCATTTGAGTCTGTACAATCATTTTACACGACATGTTCCACGGTCATCGGACGAGATTCGCAAGACGGTGTTTATGGACAAGGCGGGGATTATACCATTTTTTAGTGAGGATGTTGCTTCCCGGTTAATCAAACTTTGGGATATCGTTCACGACCGTCACAAATACGTCGACTATATCAAGCATCGTGTCAAACGGTTACGAACAGGTGGAAGTTATACAGAGGATCCGGAAGTGGCAATTGAACAGTTTACAGATTGGGTTCTCGGAATGATTACACCGAAGGAAGGAACATTGGGTGATATAACTCAGCGAATTATTTCAATTCTTACGGCTCCACAGACGTTGCTCAAGATGGTCGAAGACAATCCGTACATAGGTGGGCCAGTTCTGAAGGCATCGATTGATGTGTTTCAGGATGTAGCGCCCAAGTTGATTTTCAACATTGAAGACATTGTGGAAACGATATCAGCACCGTTGGCTCCGTTCGGAGTGGGATTTCTTATTGCGGCGGTTGGTCTGGTGATCCCCACGATTCTCGGGTTTATGACGTTTGGACTGTCGTTGGCAGAAGGTAAGAAGAGTGCGGCATTCTTAAATGCGATTCAGTTGGTACCGTTACTTGGTCCGTTTGTACGAAAAATCATTCTCGATTCGGTTGGAGTGTATGTCAAGGTAAACAAGCAGCGCGAAACCCTTGGAAAACTCCCATTCATCGGCCCGTACATTTACACGGATCCTACCGTACAAGAAAATAAGGATGGCGCAGGAGCAACAGGAGGCCGCACCCGTCGCAGGAGAGCTCACCGAAGGTCTACGTCGTTGGGTCGAGCTCGACGACGAGGCGCGAAGACTCGGCGATCGTATACGAGAGATTCGTGAACAGAAAAAGGCTCTAGGAGAGGTCGTTCTCACGTATATGCGTGACAATGACCTTGACGATTTTAAGCTGGAGGGTATGTCGACGGGGACGATTTCTCGAAGTGTGCGGACATTCAAACCGGCAATCAAGCGAAATACTATCCGTACTCAGTTGCTGATTCACTTTGGAGATAATCCTACCAAGGTATCGGAGGCGCTTCGGGCAATTGAAGGTATTGCGGAGGGAGACGATACGTCCACTGTAGGAACGCAGCGTGAGCTGTTGACCCGCCGTCTTCCGAAGCGTAAGACGGGTACGTTCACTGCCGTCTAATTTTGTGCATGAATCAATCAATGCACTGGTCAATCTATTCGGTGGTGGTAGGTACGATCATGTTTGTGTATATGAATTCCTTTCTGAAGAATATGAATCTTTACAAAAAAACTGATTATACCATGACGTGGGGGCAGTTTGTGGATGCCACCATATCGAATGAACACCGTGAATCAACTACTTGAGTCGAAACCGTTTCTTAAAGTCTGCGAGGGATGCTCGGACTGTGGGTTTATTCCACAGAATCCATCGAGATAAGCTACCGGGTGTAGTCGGATCATTCCAATGTTCACGTCGGGCGTGACGAATGATATACCGTTGTTTGCGAGTGGTATCCTTATGTTTTGTGAAATCAGAGTATCCGGTTGCTCCGAATGAGGTGGTGATGTGAGAACCATCGGGACGGGTAAAAATTGCGTCGTATTTTTTACCCGGTCGACGTGAGGGTCTAAGTTTCATCGTGAGTTTCGCCATTTGTATTTTATAGGGAGGATAAGAGTGCTGTGATGGTTGCTTGTTGTCGAAGCAGCATGGTGCGTTTGTCTTCGGTGGTGAGTGTATCTGCTTTTTCGCCTTCGTTACACATGGAACAGAGTGTAACAAAGTCGTCGACAGTGTATTTTTTGGTAGGATCTGCATGAATGAATGGTAGGAGATGTCCTACATGGAGTCGAACGAGTTTATCGGGAAAGAGATGATGCCGTTCTCCGGCGACGGCTCCACATCGTCTGCAGGTTGAATTGTCTCGAGCAAAGACTTGACTGGAGATCTTTTTGTTGACACCACGACCGGTTTCTGCAGCAATTGGTGTTTCTGACAGAAGGCACCAATGTTCTCGTTTGAGTCCGACGGTCTTTCCGTCGGGATGGTTCCAGTTAACAAAGGGTAGACGATCTAGAGAATACACTTCTTCCCAGCGTCGGTTACAGTAGTTTTGGCGTTCCTTGTTCTTGGATGGTATGTCTAATAGAAGGGTACTGTGGATCGGTCGTCCTACGACGGTTTTCAGAAAGGTTACCAAGTTGACTCGATAACCCTCACCGCCTTTTCCTTCTGGATAGGTTGCGTGTACATAGGCGGCCATCTCGTCTTTTGTCACTTCGGGTCCAAGAGTGGGGGTGCTCATCATGTCTGTATACCCAACGATGTAGCTCTGTGATAACAAATCCGTTTTCACTATAAAATGGTGGTGACGGTGCTGTTTCTTGAATAGAGTGGTTTCACTCGATTCAAAAAAAGTGCGTTCGCCGAGAATCGGACTCGGGTCACAAGATTGGAAATCTCGCATTCTACCACTGAACTACAAACGCAAAAATGCTCTCGGTGAGGATTGAACTCACGACTTTGGGGTGTCTTTGTATACATTCATAGTTGTATAAGCACCACGCTCTACCAACTGAGCTACGAGAGCAAAACCTATAGTGAGAGTTGAACTCACGGCCACTTGACTAGAATTCAAGCGCTCTACCACTGAGCTAACAGACCATATTTTGTATGTCTTTTTAAGTTTGGAGAAGGTCTGTACAGGGATTGAA
>Ga0114959_10003323_pt1 | contig 12687 bp, 13 predicted proteins | sample C_130625_EF_Meta_FD_87317 | JGI IMG/M metagenome (GOLD analysis project Ga0114959, IMG submission 87317) | Freshwater microbial communities from Lake Croche, Canada to study carbon cycling - C_130625_EF_MetaG | ecosystem: Environmental > Aquatic > Freshwater > Lake | place: Lake Croche, Canada...
GACCGGACAACCTTTGTAATTCGGCATGTTCCTCAATAGAAATACGAGAGGACTTTCCGGGGCAATTTGACTGACTTTTTTCAAATATTGTGGATAACCTGATATGAATCGATCAAACGTAGTTTTTACAGCAGGAGATTTATCACCTGACGTTATTCCGCCATTTTTCTGGAAATAGGCAACGAATCGATAGAGTTCGAACGCGACACTCAGTGACTGGTAACCGCCGATAGAATCCATTGTAAACGGTGTTGCATTATCAGAACTAGAAATTATTTTTGCAACATTATTTGCTGAAAGATCTTTATCCAGAGTGTTTTCGCCTGCTATACTGGCAATCGTATTTAACACAAACAATACACTATTATATGTACCCTTATCACTATTCGTTAAGGTCTGTGCATTTTTCCAATACAAATTCGATAAAGTGTTTGCCAAGAAACGCGGTTTTGTGATAGAGTAATATGCGTTTTTAAGTGAGAGGAGAGTTGCACTATTTGATTTGTTTATCTTTATCAATTCGAGAAAATAAGAGGACAACCCCATATCACATTTGCGATTATTTGATCCCGATTTCATCACAAAATAATCGAATCCATTGTAAAGCGCATCGTCGATTGTGATCGATTTATTCGAATTCCAATATTGGTCGATGTTTTCATTCGTCATGGATCCGAGTTGAGAGGAGTCGAAAAATGATCCGTATATCCCGTCCATTTTTAGGTAGATGTTGGAATTGCTTGTGTTGCTATAACCGGTAGCGTCGTTATACATTTTGTATATTTGCAGTTGCATATAAGGTACTGTGTAATCATCGTCCGAATTTGGTGAAGGAGTGGCGGCGGATGCTGACGAATTTCCCGATTTAGTTGGCGTATTTGAAACGACAAGTTGACTATCGACTTTTATGAACCCACAGGCAGAGGATATATCGATTGCTAAATCGGATATGCCGAATTTGATAGAGGAATTAGGCGCATTTATATCCGGTAAGTACTTGTATTGCACATTTTCCAACCCTTCTGTAGTCGTTTTACCAAGCATCCAATTTATAATGATGTAGAATAATCCAAATGATATTGCTGCAAATAAAATTAGAATATATGTCGGTGTATTTGTCATTTGTTTATTAGGATCGCGTAATTACGAGAAGACAAATAATGAATATAATATTATGGTATAATATAAATGTCGGCATTATTAAATCATAATGAACATGTTATAATATCTTGGAAAGGTCGTACCATAAATCAAATCACGAGTTCCATCAAAAAAAATGGAAAACTTGAAATACGTTCGACCGGCGATAATATTTATCGTGCAATGCCTCTCAAAATACACCGCCGCGAAATTGCCGCGAACATACCCTCTAAATCCGGATGTTCGAACTCGCGTATTTCAAGCAGTATAGATGAATTTAACAGACCAGGTGGTAGTATTTTGCAGAATCATACTACGAAAAATACTTATGGGCAATTTAATACTCTGGAGTCACCTGCGCCGGGGAATTTGAATGAAACCTATGGGTGCGACGGCAGAGGTGCAAGCGGATCAAACGCCTCTTATAACTGTGCTGAAAAAAATGCCCGTCGCCGCTGTCGTAGCAATGGAATTATAAAACGGACTTATGACCCCGCAAGATCCGAGATTGCGTATTTCACGAATACGAATCAATATTTAGTAAGTCGAAGCAAAACATTTTTGCAGAATCAATACAGACATGTCCGATTGAACGATAATTCTATCGTGACGAATCCGATGCAGTCTAAAGAAATTTACTCTCCAAATGGAATATCACACTGTCCAAAGGCGTATATTGCCGAAGGTTCGAATGTGTTTTATTATTACTGGATTGATGCGAGTGGTGCTAATGGTGATTTTTCGACTATTCCTCCTGCTGCTCCGCCACTAGGAAACGCAAGATGGTATACTGTAACTATCCCACCTGGGTATTACGATGTTCACGACTTGAATGTTATATTCGAGACTGTGATGTTCAATAACTCACATTATTTTGTTTACAATAACACACATAGCAAGCATTTCTTGATGAAGATTATTTACAATAACACAAACAATTGTGTGGAAATACAGACATTTTCGACTGCAAGTGTTCCTGCGTCGAATTTTTCATTACCAATCGATTGTCCATGGACTCGCCCGGTTGTAGACGTCGTGCCTGTTTATTATATCCCTTCTGTTGGGATTGGAAAAGTAATTGGATTTAGCAATGGATTTTATCCGGATGTTGATGCGGATGCAAACGCAAATCATACTGTGAATGGGAGCGCGTATGGTGCACTTTCTAATTTACCGCATAGTATTTATCCGTCTTATTCTATTACTTACTACAAACCGAGTAATAATCGTTTTGCTACTCAAGGTGGTGTTTCAAGTAGTGATATGACACAGCGAGTTAAGTACGAAACGATTTCTAGGAACGGATTAGCATTTTCTACTGCATTGGGGTCTCAGGTTGGAAGTGCAATGTCTTATGGTGTTAGCGATCATGTCTATACTATTAAAGACAAGATTGGATATCCTTCTACAAAAACTCCGGTTATTGATAAATACAGCGGGAAAATGAAGTGTTTTGCAAACGGTCGATTGACTGGGCGATGTGCATCAGCACCGAATGGTTGATTTTGCGAAATAAATCTAATAAACATAAAGATTTTGGTCTTCATAAAATCATGAGCAAATAAAATGCAAAACGATCGTGATATGTTTACCACAACGAAAAAAATGTTGCATGACGACATTGTGAGTCGGCAAAAACAGAATTTGGAGTTTCAACGCAATTTCAATATTCGTATTCCTGCTGCAGAATTATTGGCGAAAGATGTATACGGATTGGATATTTTGCAACTGGATATGAGTTCTCATCCCAATTTAAAAGACGCTTATATTGCGTATATCAGTATTAAGTTCGCGTCAACAGAATATGACGACGATGTGTTGAACGGACAACTCGAGAATGCAAAGTACAATGTGTCGTTCGGAGATCATCATTTGGTTTTTTATGGCGATTTCAGACAAAGCGAGAATCTACTGATGGATGGTGTTGTTTTGCCAGTCAAACTGCTATTCCAATCGGATGGGGTGTTTTTGAATATTCTTAATATCAAGAACCTTGCTAATATTGTCAACAATGTGGATGTGAATATTTCGATATCTGAAGTCATATTCTCTGAGGAGATGGAAAGTCGAATAAGCAAAAAATATGCAAGCATCGAACAATATTATGAGAGGTCGGATGGGACGTATAATAAATTGAATACTGGTAGTGGAATGGGGGGTAATGGGTATGCAAAAAATGTACCTATCCAAGAATCGAATACATATGAACCGATACGGTAATATTTGCGAAATGTCTACGCTAATACTAATAATTTCACAATATAATTGTTGTTTTTATTTATGCTGCCTATAATCATAAATAAAATATCATCACTTTATCAATTCAAAAGGAGGGTTTCGAAGGGACCCCTAGATCACTTTATTAATTCAAAAGGAGGGTTTCGAAGGGACCCCTAGATCACTTTATTAATTCAAAAGGAGGGTTTCGAAGGGAACCTTGGTTCCCTTGTTCGAATACATTCGTCGTGGTTAAATTATTGTACAAAATAGAATGATCGATACACCAATTTACACATTTGGTTATATTTTGCCTTATCAACTGATCTATTTTATCCTGCTTCGGTTGTTTGTCGATAAGCGAGATAGTATAGTGAATGTTTTCGATTTGCTGCTGTCCGAATATCGAATTAATGTCTTCTATTTGTTTTGTGAAGTACCTGGGAATATCAAAATTCAACATTTTCCATATATATTTTTGATTATTGTCACTGTATTCGATCGCATTGGCGTTCGACAAATTCCACTCAATATCTCCTGCAAAGATATTCAACGGATTCCTCATTTCGATCGTGTTTCCGCCAATTTGTTGTATTGCAGCAAAAGATTTGAGGATCGTCGGATAATATTCATCCCTTGATGAAAACCGGAATCTCTTACAGACCACGTATTTCTCCGAGTTTCCAATTCTGCTCGTTTTCAGTTTACATACATGGACTTCCTCGTAAAAAGCAGCAAGTATATATAAAATATGGACGGTCTGCTCATAAAATATGTCGAATATCTTCAACACGAAATTGCCGCCTAATTTCTGAAGACAAAGCGCATAACATACTTGCCCCCAAAGCAAATTCGAAATGCTTATCTCCTGTTTGTTGAAATCTTTGGAAAAATCGAACCCGCCGTCTGCCGTCACTAGATCCATCGTATTACCGTACTTTTGAACACAATACTCGAAATTCTGTATGTGCAGTAAATTGCCGGTTGAATCTGCGCCATACTCGAGATTGACGTTCGGATGTTGCGATAAAAAATACCCGGTTTTGTGCCATGCCGGGACATTATCATCCATCTCGTCGAAAATAATCGTCATTCCGTAATAATCGTCATCCGGATTATTGCGCTTGTTACATATCGCTTCAATGAAACCACCGGGTCCTTCCGCTAAATGAAATGTATGCATTTTTTCGCGGGTTAGATCCATCGATGACGATTTTGTAGTTGCAGGTTTGTCTAGTCCGAACGTTTGAATCATTTCCAGCATTTTGAAATAAGAACGGGATATCGGTTTGTATTTTGATACAGAACGCTTTTTTTGCGGCACAATTGAATGAATGTATTCATACGGATTCGTATATTTCTTATAAACATCCCATTCTTTCTCTCTCGATGAGATCTTCTCCTTTATATCATTCATGTATGTGCAAAGACTTTGTGATAAGAAGATAGGCGGCATTTGAGGATGCATGTCCACTTCAATATTGAAATAGGTTGTTTTTGGCGAAGACGGTAATGTAAAATAGATCATGGTCGAAACTAATATACCCAGTGAAAAATGGTTTATGTAATTTATGTCAAGTGTATTTTTTATAGAAATTCCAAATCTTTTAACTTCCAGTACTCACTTGCTCCGTTGTTGAGAGGACGGCGAATAATAAATGGCAGTTTGCGTTCTTCCAGTTCCTTCAAGGCAATCAGGTATCCGTCTATGATCGAAGGATCGTTTTCCACGAATGGTTTGGCGCCATCATTGATTTGCTTTGCTCTCTCGCCCAATATCCTGGTTCGTTCATACTTGGTGAGGAATGGCAGCGTGCGATGAAGTGGATCAATAATGACTCCACGTTCGTCGCGAACGACTGCCGTAAGTGCCTCCACCTCGTCGTAGTTGTGGATGATCAATTCCGGGTGATGATTTGCAATGGTTTGTTCTCTTACCGATTCGTCCAGTTTTTGCAAATATTGCTTGCTTTCGTCTTCGTCTAAATCGGAATCATCTTCGTCGCCGGATTCGAATCCGAATTGGAATTCGTCGTCTTCTTGTAACGGTTTTGTTGTATCTGCGAATAATGCTTCTTCGTCGATTTCTTCCGGATCGATATCGTCCACGTCCGAATCATCTTTGCTGTCTGCTACAGATTCGTCTTCGTTTGATTCTGCATCACTAACCGAATTCTCGTCTTCGTCATCGGAAGATGTCGGTTTTGCCAATTTAGCACTCTTTTTTGTAGTAGATGCAACTGCTTTTCTTCCTTTTAGTTTAGTCTCCATTTCAGACTCAGAGTCGGAACCAGATTCAGAATAATTATCTTCGGCGTCAGACATTTTGCGTTTTAATACTTGGTGAAATATAAAATAACAGATTATTGTTTCTAAATCGATTGGAAACAATAAAAATAAAGATTCAATTTTTGTTTATTTTGAATGGTTTATATTTGTATTTGCAAAATATATCTTAGAATGATTACTTACGGTCGTCCGTTTTCCAAACAGAATCACATGTAACACATAAATACAGATACTTCATGTTATCATCATCGTACCTCATATAAATCACTTCTGTTCTCTCCACCTGATCCACATTGGTTTTGCATGCCGTGTTAGGACACCGCATATTGTAAATCCGCGGCAAAGTCGGATCCATCTTCGTGTAGCGATTGATGATATGATTGAATCGCTGCTCACCTTTCTTAAATTGCGTGTTCAATACAACGACACCTTCTTCTCCGATCTCTTCGTCTACATATTGACAGTTCCGGCAATAATAAACCAGTTTGTCGGACTGATCATTATGCAAACTAGTATAAAGTTTATTATTGCAGTTGACACAGAATCGCATTTTTAATATCAGAGTTATACTTTATATTCGCATTTATTTAATCTATTTCTTTCGAATCAATTTTTGCTTATCGTAAATATAAACAAAAATTTCAAAAAAATGAAAAATTGAATACTCGAAGCAGGTGTTGTGTTTTTATTCAAACGAGTTAAATATACCACACATTATTATACAAACGGGTTCCGTGAAACATCAATTATACTGAATTACCATGTCTACCACCATCAATTTTAACTCTTATATCAACACGTTTCGAAAAAAAGAAAAAAGCGGAGAACATACGAATACTCGAATGGGTGACGATTCTATGGGTATTTACCCCGGATCCTACGAAATCCCCGATTCCGAATATGAAACGTTCTTGAAACGGTATTCGCAAGAAGTATTGGTAAAAGGTGGCATTGACTATTTCACAGAAAAACAGTTGGCAAGTGACGGTCCGATTGCGGTGGATCTGGATTTTCGCTTTCCATACGGAACACCCGAACGATATTACACGCAAGACCACATCGATGATTTGATCGGTGCTTATATCGATGAGATTTCACGCATGTTTCAACTCAACGAAAGTTCGATTTACCAGATTCTCGTTATGGAGAAATCCGGCGTTTATCATGACAAGGAAAAGAATGTGACGAAAGACGGAATCCATATGATCATAACAATTTCTGCCGAGCGTCGGATGCAGATTCTGTTAAGAAGTCGAATGGTCACTAAATTGCAAGAAATGTGGGCAGATATGCCGATCACAAATACATGGGAGGATGTTCTAGATGAAGGAATCAGTCTAGGACATACGCCTTGGCAATTGTACGGGTCGACGAAACCAGGTAAGGAATCATACAAATTGACGCAGATTTACACAGTCGGATATGACCCCAACGACGGACAACCAACTATCGATCATCGGTCAAAAAACGACGCAGATTGGGCACCAAACTGGTCAGAGATGATTAATAAACTGTCGATTCGTTGCCGAACGCATCCTCGATTCTTCTATCGCAGCGAATTCGTGAAGGAATTGGACACGGTGAAAGTTCCAAGGAGAGGGAAACCCGGATCGGCATCTATATCCGGATCATCTGGCAAAGAATTGTCTAAATTCAATCTTGCCGTTCTTCAAGCAAAGTCGCAGTCGGATTTGGACCAGATCCTAGAGGAATTCGAGGAGGAAAATAGGCAGAAAAATCGATGGGCATGGAACGAAACGCTCTGGTATACCATGGCACTTCCTGAGCAATATTACGGTGCGAATTCGTATGCAAAATGGGTTCGTGCTGGAATGGCGCTAAAGAGTGAATCAGAGGATCTTTTTGTAGTTTGGGTGGCATTTAGTGCAAATCAGGAGAGTTCGATTTTGACGGGATCGAGAAGATGCATGAGAAATGGATCTCATTCTTTCTGCGCGAGGATGGTCTGACTACAAAATCGATTGTATATTGGTGCAAATCCGACGCTCCTAAACAGTACGTGGCAGTTAAAACCAAGTGTGCTGAAGCAACACTTGAACGTGCTATTGGAGGTTACGAAGAAATCGACGAAGACTCGAAGGCAATTGACCGTAAAGGAACAACCGACTATGATTTAGCGTGTGTCCTGTTCTCGATGTATGGATTCGATTTCAAATGCGTCGACATTCAAAACAACAAATGGTACAAATTCGTCGAACCGAGATGGAAACAGATCGATGCCGGTGTCGATCTGAGACGCGAAATCTCGGGTCCGTTGCGCGCGCTCTATATCAAGAAAGCGAATGAGTACGGTGCTTTACTAGATTCCCTCCCCGACGATGAAGATCGCAAAACTAAAAAACTCAAATTATTCTGCAAAAAACTGCGATCGGTTTGTGAGCGTCTAGGGTCGACCAACGACAAGAAGAACATCATGACGGAGGCGAAGGAACTCTTCCATGACCCGGATTTCGAGGAGAAACTGGATCTGAATCCCTATCTGATTTGTTTCCAGAACGGCGTCGTCGATTTCAAGGCACCGACAAAAGAGACGATGTTCCGCCGAGGTTTGCCGGAAGACTACTTGACAAAATGCACGAAAATCGATTATATACCAGTGGACCAGATTGCACATAAATCCATTATTGACGAGATCCGAGATTGTATGTGCAAACTGTTTCCTGAGGTTGAATTGTGTGAGTATATGTGGAATCATCTTGCGGCGACAATGACGGGGTTGATTCGGAAGTCGCAGACATTCAACATTTATATCGGCGGTGGTCAAAACGGCAAATCGGTTCTGATCAAACTCATGGACACCGTTTTAGGAGAGTACAAGACGACGATGCCGGTAAATATGTTGACGGATCGCCGAGGCAAAGTCGGAAGTGCTTCCCCGGAAGTCATGTCGCTAAAGGGATCGAGAATGGCAGTCGCGCAAGAACCACAGAAGGGTGAGCGATTGAATGACGGCGTTGTTAAGGAATTCTCGAGCGGGGAGGATAAGATCCAGGGTCGTGCGCTCTATTCTGGAAAGATGATCGAATTTCTGCCACAGTTCCAGTTGATTATCTGCACAAACTATTTGCCGGAAATCACGAGCAATGATCACGGTATTTGGCGCCGTGTTCGTGTCGTTCCTTTCAAATCTTTGTTTACCGACAACCCAGTTACTGACGACCCAGACAAACCGTATCAGTTCAAGATTGATCGTGAGATCTCGCAGCGTATGGAATCGTGGAAGGAGGTATTTGCGTCGATGTTGGTTGACCGTGCATACCAGAACCAGGGTGCGGTTCCGGATTGCGACATTGTATTGGCAGCGAGCAATGAGTATCGCCAGGGACAGGATTGCATTGCACAGTTTATTGCTGAGCGAATTGTGGTGGATCCTTCTGGTGCGGTTACGAAAACGGAAATCAATGCGGAGTTCAAGAACTGGTATGAGTCGACTTATGGACGCCGAGGCGGACCAATTGCGAAGGAAGTTCATGCCGAGATGGACAAGCGGAAATACAAGAAACAAGGTAAGTGCTGGGTCGGTATCCGTATGTCATATGAGTCAGATAGACAGGAAGTTATTGACGACGACGATATACCAGAACCCAATCGGATTGACTAGATCGTTGAATAGGTGTAAAGTTTTATTTACAGTACAGACAAAACTACAAATAAAACACACCCCTCTCTATATAGGCATAATGTGTCGAATTATTTATGCATTAAATCAACCCTATCTAAAATCAAAAATAAAACATTTTTTCATGCAAGTGTCGAATCATCCAGTAGCACTTGATGGGTATGGTTTAGCAGCATTGAATCCGGCAAATCGAAAATGGCGAGTCTATAAAAATCACCGGATGCCAATTAAAGATCCGAAATCGAATAAAGTGGCAGATGTTTTTGCAGAATATCCTCTCGTCATCGGGCATCTAAGGAATGCAAATATAGATAATGCATCACATTCCGCGAAATGCGAGAATTCGCATCCATTCTATTATAGGAATCATGTGTTTGTCCATAATGGTAGATTCGAAGATGCGCATCTTCCTGCCGCAAAAAAATGGTTTCAAGAAAATATATTGCCGGAATATTGGTCAAATATAAGAGGACACACGGATAGCGAATGTCTATTTTATTTGCTTCTTTACACGATTAAACGACGCGAATGGATATACAAAGATATTGATATGCTAGGAGATAAGGGTTGTGATGCACCGTCTAAATTTCAAGAATTGCGCGATGCAGTTCAAGAATGTTTCCAATTATTGCATGCTAAATTTCATATGTATTTGGCAAATTTCGTTTATGCAGACAAAGAGTATTCGGTTGTAGGGCGGTTGATGAAAAATGCGACGGCGAAAGACAAGAAAAACAATCCTCTCTACTTCTCGGGAAAGGGTAATCGCATTCTCTTTATGACTGAACCTCTCGACAATTTATCCGAATTCGTAGATTGGGGGAAAATCTATGTTATTCATAATGCTACTGGTAAATACGAGGGTTATTTACTGAATATAGATTGATCTTTTGCACCTGGATCAGAATAGAAATCAGTGAAAAGAAGCAATTGATCAAATTGGTAAACATATGTTTGACCGTAGATCAGAGATAGGAAATAAGTAACTGCAAAATAAATACTGCTTTCGATGTAATACATTAGGTAAGGGTAAAAGAAGAATACGGATAACCAAACAGTATCTGCGATCTCGTCGCGTTTCGTTCCTTTCAAATACTCTACCAAAATGAGTAGATGAATTACGCTAAATAAAATGATATAGAAGATCAACAAAAACTGGTTGACGAATTTGACGGACTCGTACATTTCCATTTGATACTTGGATTTCTCTTTGTAGGTATTCGATTGATCATTTATTTGTGGTATTTTAGAATTAATAGATTCAGTTTGATATTCAATTGCAGTATTAGAAGGCATTATACTTATATAATGTCTTTCGATATTCAAGATATTACAGAGATATCGTAGTTGTTTAGTGTCTACTAGTTGAGGTGTCCTAAAAGCGTAGCGCTGTAAGGACACCTCTACTAGTAAAGATTAGAAGGTTGAGTAGTTCAACGAGGTAACTTCTTTGAGAGGCGCAACATTTTGCGCATTTGGTGCGCGTTTTAAATCCGCACTATCAAATGATTTATCTGTATATGCACTTTCAACTTGTTCGAATTCTAATGTGGTGAAACCTGATGATACAGGCACTGTTTCGCTTGCCGAACTGCTAACGCATTTATTACTAACAGAATCATATTTATAACCTGGCGGGCAGCAATCATTTCCAATACAAGTAGTGTTTATCAATTTACCGATTTCTCCAGCATCAAATGCTTTGTTTTTGTCTTGAACTGAAGTGTTCGATTCTTCATATGCAGGAGCGTTAAGTTCATCATAGTTCATCAAACTACGACTATAAAGTTCGGATATCGCGCTAAATAAATATATAAATATCAAAAATAGTAATATACCTAAAACTATATCAACTGCAATTTGAGGTATGGTTGGTATATTCTTCTGCAGCATGATCATTCCTAAATAAACGATGAACGCCAAAACCAGAACCATTATAATCTCGACGTACTTTGAATAACGCTTTCGATAACTATCATTCAGCGCTGCCAGTCTATTTTGCGAATTCATTATAGCGTCGGCATTTTGCTGTTTTTGCGACAATCGATTTATTTCATCGTTATAAAAATCGTTTGCTGTATAAGACATTCAATTATAATATACTATATAATTACGTTTTATCAAATAAAGTTTGATAAAAAGTCGATTGGTTCCTATTCATTATGTTGAATTATTATTCGAAGTCACCAATATTCCTAAAACAATCAATGACACTCCTGCTACTGCACCAATCGAAAACAACATACTGTTTTGATTTAATATATCGTTCGCGTCTTGAATACGAGTTTCAGTCAGAGATTTAACATAACCATAACCATATGGATTTTGAACATCAGTCGATCCATCTTTCTTCGCATATAGTGTTGGAACCGGATCGTTGATCATATTACTTATCGGTTCTTGAAAAGATTCTTCAATATGTTCTTCTGGAATCGGATCTTCTTGAATCGATTCTTGATTTTTGTAAGACTCGTACATTGCAGCAAATCCTTCCTGTGACATTGTGGTGGTGGCGTCAGTTGGGTGTCCGTTTAGTTTATAAGAAGCATTCAAATCATAATATACCTCTGGCACATTTGTGGATTCTCTAAACTTAGAGTTAAGAGGATCACTGTAATATTCTGTCGCACTTGACATTCGAATAAGTCTAAACATATACTATTTTTATATTTTTGTAAAGGCATAGTAAAGAACAGTGGTTCCTAACATTGCCCATATCACACCCGTTAACATCGTCGTCTGGTAGTTCGAATCGAAAGTAGCAAATCTACTATTCTGTGGTTGATATATCTCTTCCAAATTCGCATCCAATTTATTTCGTTTGTTAGTTAAATTGTAATTTGCGTAACATGCAAACTCTTGTTCATTACAATCATTCCCACCATTGTATTTATGGTTGATTTGATTTATGCATGTTCCACCTTCAGTCCTATATTTAGAGTCGTATTTAGCATAATTCGATTCATTTATTAGTGAACACTTGCTTGACATTTTTGGTTTAAATATAAGATATTCGTAGAATCTTCTCACCATTGCCTAAACTCTATTTTGTTGGTACTTACCGTGATTCACGGATTTGCGAAGCAAAGTAGTGATATCCGCAAATAATACAGAATGCAATGAATGATTATTGGTATAGTTCTTTATACGTTATGCTTTATGTTTTATTCCGAATTCTATAAATCGAACCCTTTTGTGCTACGCTTAATGTCTGGTCGATTGGTTAAAAACCAATACGACCAGCAGTCAGCGCAGCAAGCGGGTAAGTTGATAGTTTCGATGCCTTAGCGAAGCAAAAAGGAATCGAATCCTTTTGCTACGATTAAACTAGACCTTAAATTTAAAATTTAAAAAAAAACTGAAAAATTGAACGCACACGCTCAGGTATTATGCTTTTAATC
>Ga0114959_10003326_pt1 | contig 12676 bp, 12 predicted proteins | sample C_130625_EF_Meta_FD_87317 | JGI IMG/M metagenome (GOLD analysis project Ga0114959, IMG submission 87317) | Freshwater microbial communities from Lake Croche, Canada to study carbon cycling - C_130625_EF_MetaG | ecosystem: Environmental > Aquatic > Freshwater > Lake | place: Lake Croche, Canada...
TTGAAGGCATTACTGTTTGCACATTGGAGTCTCGTGATGTACAACGTCACAAGATCATTGGGTCAGTGTTGAAACTCTACGCAGTTTAGAAGGTGATAATTTCGTAGATTTCCCGCCAATTTTTGACTATGGGATACTCACACTCATGATTCATGTTGTGTCCGTGTTCTACTAGTATACTTTGCAAGCCCAGAGCATGACCAACATCAGCGTTCTCGGGCTTGTCTTCTATCCAGTAACAGCCCGAGTCTTGATATGTGCTCAAGGCGGTATTTTTGTCAGCGCCTGTGTCCAAGCACACAATTCGTTCAAATGCTGTTTTGCCAAACAACTTGCGCAGATTCATTTCACGCAGTCGGCCAGCATTGACGTCTAGACTCAGGCTGGTAATACAATGAAACACATAGCCGTGTTCTTCATGCAGACGTTTGACATAGAACATGGCATCTCTCAAGGGCGGCAAGAATCCAATTGCAGCCGATTCGTTGAACAGTTTGATTAATTTACGACCTTGGTCTTTAGATATTCCATATCGATCACCAATGTCGTACATGAATTCCGAGCCTGGCTGTCTTTCATGCCCGTGTTCTTCCATCCAAACTGAGAATGCATACTCCCAGTCTAGTAGTACCCCATCACAATCAACTAGGATTGTTTTCTGCAGGTTGTTTCGTGTCGGTAGTCGGATCAGGTTTGACAATTTCGTATCCATTTTCTCGAAACAATCTAGAGATAGTTGCTTCGTAGTGTTGGTGGTAGTATTCCACAATTCGGTCAAAGTCTCTGGGAACATTTACACCGCTCATGCTACATTTTAGCACAGTCAAGGTTTTGAAGTCAAGTATTACATTTGCCGTTTGATGATCGCGGGTTTTTAGGCTGTTGGCCACAGCCATTACTTCGTCAATTTGGCCATTGGCCTTTTGGTAATAGGTTAGAATTAGGTATCGCAGAATATTCCCCTTTGAAGATAAATAAAAATATTGGGCGCAAAGGAAATTAATACAATAATTTGATTATTGTAATTGGTATTTCCTCATTATGATTTTGTATGTATCCGGACCTGCGGCCTTGGGCGCACAAAGTCCACAATAGCATCGTTCCTTGGCACAACGAATTGTGGGTCGTTTGGGTTCACATGCCAGAGCCAACAAGGATTCTGTATCGCTTAGATTGCCAATTGGTCCTATGCTGCCATCATAATTCATCTTGCAATCTTTGTTCACATACACTTCGCCGTTGACCTGTTTGACATATAGAAAGAAATGATCAACACTGCAATACCAGCCGGTAAATTTATTTGTTACAAATTTTTGTGGTTTTTGTCGATTTTGATTTTCGCACAGTTCTCTTCCGCCGCAACAGGCTCTGCCGGTGTCAGCAAGATCTGCCTTGCTGTCTTTGACCACCGCGTGATCCAAGGACTTTTTGTACAATCCTTCGAACCAAATTACTTGCTGTTGATTGTAATTGAAATCATGATCAGGACCATGATCCAGTTGCCGTGGCAGATGTCGGATGTCATTCTGCTTCAACCACTCAATCATGGCCTGTGCATCTGCAAATCGATCTGGATCCGAATGCATGAGCACAATGCATTTTTGTCTGCGCTGTGCTGATTTAATTTTTAACAAATTGTCCCGAAACTGCTGTTTTTGTTCAGGAGTATTGTCAGTGTGATAGCTCACAGTGAACTCGTCAATCAAGGGTATGATTTGATCAAGTCTATGTGCGGCGATGATAGCATTGGTCGTTGTGGTTATGGTCAGGTGCCAGCGATCTTGGCGGGCCAGATAACGTTCACGCACAGCAGTCAAAATTTCCACAATATCAGGATGATGCAAGGCTTCGCCGCCGTACACATTCAACACAACATAACGAATACCGCGTGGCTTGGTTTTCATATAGATATCCACGTACTCGAACATGAAATCAATGGTGCGCAGGCAATCTGCCACAGGTGGATGCCTTTGTGAATTATCATGTCCGCCATAGATACCGGTTTCACAATAACTGCAATCCAGATTGCATTTCATTGTGAGTTCCCAATCCAATAGAAATGAGATTCTATTGTTGGGATCTATCTTGGGTTCAAGTGATGTTGCCAAGTTCAATTAGGGTGGCACTCAGGTTGATTTCTTGATCTGCAACCAAGGGCACATTGGCCGCACCGTTGCGTATGATCACAATGGCCTGATCCTGTTGCTCGGGTGTTTGACCAAACAATTCTAAATTATCATACATCCAGCGAAATATTTCTTCTGATTCTTCAGGCGAGGAACTTTGACACAACAGAGTGCGAGCTTCACGCACACGACCATGCTTGAACAGGTCCACACACTCCAGCCTCCAATCACCCATGCTTTTGTCAGCAGACCCCGGAGGAGCAAGACGACCAGATTGACTGTTGGGTTGCAACAAATTCAAACATTTGCGCAGATCCGGATAGGTTGCTTTGACATAGGTATCCAACACATCCAGATCAAATTCTACACCTTCTGTGACCAACACTGTGGCCGCTCTGGCGGTGAATTCTGTATGATCAGTTTTGTTGATATGAAATCCCTGACAACGTGAGTGCAATGGTGGGATGATTTTTGATGGATAGTTACAGGTAAGTATGAATCTCACCGTTTGACTATAGTCTTCCATTAGATTTCGCAAGGCGGGTTGAACAGTATGCAAACCTAAATAATCGGCTTCGTCAATCAACACAACCTTGAATCGACCAAATGGCATGGTTTGACAAAAAGAGATCAACTTATCCACCCAGTCTATCTTGCGACCTTCCTTGGAACCATTGGCATACAGCACATCATATTCGTCCACGTCCAGTTCATTGATCAGGAGTTTGGCCAAAGTTGTTTTGCCTGTGCCTGCAGGTCCACTCAGCAACAGGTGCGGAATGGTTCCGTCTTGAATCCATTGTTGTACCTGCTCACGCTGTGAGTCGTCCACAAAAACATAACCGTCCATAGTTTTGGGACGATATTTTTCAACCCATAGTTCTTTCATCGTTTTCCTTTTGCTTTAAGTTTTCGAGTTCTGCTAGTCTAGCCCGTTCGCCTGCATCTTCTTCTAGGTCTTTGAATGTTTGTGGCTTTTTACTAAAGATAGTATCAAACCTATTGGCAAATTCTTCTTGGCTTACACTGAATGGACGAGGACTTGATCCTTTGCTCATTTTTTAAGTACTTTCCACATTTTTTCTTTTTCCTGTTGTTCTAACCATTCTTCTTCACCTGCAAAACCTGTGGTGTTTTTTAACATTTCATCTACAGCAAATTTTACACGATATAAATCTTGTTTGCAAGGCCAATTGTTCCATCCTGTTTCGTATGGGTCATTGGCGCTGGCATACATCTTGTGACACTCACTGATCACTTGATCAACGTTCCAGTTGATTATCATCAGGCTTGTACTGCTTCAGAAAATGTTAGATCATCAGGCAGCTCGTCTGCTGACATCAAAATATCTTTGGGATCAACTCGTCGTAGAGTGTGCTTGCCATTTTGATCTTCAACATCAATACCGCGTGTCCAACGACCGTGGGCCACACACACCCATTCGCCTACCCGCACATCTTTTTGTTCCGGGCCCACGGCATACACACGCCCCCAGCGTGGACGAATGCCTGCGCTTTTGCCATTGTCATTGAGTAGCACAATACCACCCTTGGTAAAACGCTCATCAAAAACCATTTCGCCCACAATGACCACATCATTAAGTGGTTTGATCTGTTCTTGATTGAATCTATGTGCTTCAAATGCCAGCTTGGTCATATGTCACCATGATTTTTAGAACTAGGACGTGGCATGTTGGCTTGACGTTTATAGTCAGATTCCACTTGCTCGTTTCTGGTACGAATTACTTCGTTGTTATCATTGATTTCGTCGCCGCGAGCATTCACACGCATGTTGCCTACTGCACGTACTCGTTCATTTTGTAAACGAAGTGCGCCCATGTCCACGGTTTTACCGTTGGCTGATCTGTATACTTCTTTTGTCATTGCAGTCTCCTAAAAATATATTTAACGCAAGAACTCTTCTGCGTCTAAATCATAATACATTGAATCTATTCGGTGTACGCCCAAGAGATACAACACATAACTGGCCACGCTGGATCCGCGGCCCACACCCCAAATCACATGATTACTTTTCATCACATCCACTAGATACTTTAGATAACGCAAGAGATCAAACAGGCCACGCTCTTGATACAGCAACAATTCGTGTGCCACACGTTGTAGTTTTTGTTCAGTGTCGCACAGACCAATCACCAGTTCAGCAATGTCCAACTGTTGGTACTCTGCGGGCATGTGCCAGCGGCGTTGTTGTATGGCGTCCCAGTCAGGTATACTGATATCACTGTTGTAAGGAAATGTCCATGTGACCAATTGCCCAGGATCTTCCAACAAAGCAATTGCTGATTCAATATTTACACCATGGTCAACCACACACTTCATCCCAGTGAGATCGCGACCTTGCATGATCAAATCACAAAGGTCGGTTTCATCAAGAATTATTTCTCCGTATTGATTACTTTTCATGTCTGGGAAATTTAGCAAACACCACTGTGTTTTCACTGGCTGGCATGGTGTCTTCTGGCCAATCCAGATTCAGTTCATGCCAGCCAGTTGATGTTACTTTGACCACATTGTTGGGCACTGGATCACGCTCTATACTTTCGTGTTGCATGCTGGCCTGATGCCACCAACCTTCCGTGGCAAATGGACCAGCAATGTCTTCTTCATCATGTTGATACCAGACTGAGTCACCCAGGGTGCTGGCGAGATCCAGACTGGTCACTATCATTCGATCTTCCATGACAGCATTGAGTTTGTAGTATAACATCATACCAATGATTTGGTCAACCGGTTCTTCGGGTAGGGTGGTAACACGAATGCCCATCAACTGCATCATCTCAGCACGTTCCATGTTGACTTGATTTATAAAAACTGTGCTTTCTAATGCACCATGCACAAATGCCTTGACTCGATCCAGAGCAATATTGGTGCTGGCTGAGTCTTTGCTTTTGGTCAACAAATTGAGACTCACTGAGTATCGATTCATTTGCAGTTGATCTTCGTAGTAGATACCTGCCAGGAAGTCTAGGTCGTATTGTAATCTAACGTTCATTTGATATTGATCTTGTCGTCAAAGTTGATATGGTTGGCTTGTTCTTGTTTCTTGTAGGATTCTTGCAATCGGTCTTGATATTTGTTGCGAAACGTTTCTAGAGCCATTCGAATTTGACCACACAAGTGAGCATTGCCCATTCGTGTGGCTATGTTGAGTTTGTTTGAAAGTTCGTTGACTCGAGCACTGAGTTCATCAATGGTCAAGTCATTTATGTCACCGATTAAAGGATGTTCCATACTGTATTATATACAGAAACAATCCTGGAAGTCAATCAGTTTGATTAACTCCAGTTGCCCACGTTTGTTACCGAACTGGTGCCCAGACTTACCAATCTAAAATAACTGCCACTCAAAATGGTAGGTGCTCCGCCCACTGTGGCACTGAATTGAAATTGTGGAGTGAATGTTGTGGCCAAATTGGTACGGATGATACCACGTAGGACCACTGTGATGTTTTCAGTGGTACTGGTACTTGCGCCAGTGACCACAGTGGCAGTTACACCTGTTCCGTAAATTCTGCTCACAGCACCCAGGCTGTTGCCTGTGGTACTTGTGGTTTCTGCAATGTAAGAAATACTGGTAAGAGCATTGCTACTGCTGAACAGTGTGCTGAGTGTGCGACTGGTTGCGCCAGCACTTCTGGTAATATAGTACACAGCGTCAAACAAGTAGGTCTTTGTTGCGGCAAGAGCAATGGCGCCACTGGTGGTAGAATTAAACACTTGTTGTGCTGAACTGCCGTCGCTGGCAGTGTAGTTGCTGGTTAGTGTGATAAAGTGCTGGCTGTTCAAAACACCACGGTTTGCACTTGGTGTCAAGTAACCCACAACACCATCATATTCCATTGCACCGCCCACTGGCGAACTCAAGTTTGTGCCTGAAGCAAACACTAAAGGTGCCTGACTGGCTGTGCCAGTTGTGGGACGAACAAATGCATTCACGTTGCCGCCACTCACGTTGCCTGTGGTGCTGATAGCACCAGTGGAAGTAACGTTACCAAACAGTGTTCCATTGATGTTGGCACCATTGACATTGCCTGCGGCCGAAATCAATCCACCTGTCAGCACGTTGCCACCTGTGACTGTGCCCACCGCGGAAATGGTTCCAGAAGCGGTAATGTTGGCAAATGAGCTGGTACCTGAAGTAACGTTGGTCAGCGCACGATTCAAATCAAATATTGTGATGGTTGATCCAGCATTATAGGTTCCAAAAGCAAACTCATATGTGCCAGTGGCGCCAAATGTGATGGTGTAAGGAGCAGAGCCACTTATGCCCTGAATGCCTGCCACGCCCAGGGTCACCGCACTTGGCAAAGTCACTGTGTGTGCCACGTTGGTCACAGCAATTTGCAATTTGATATAGCCATAGGTTGGACTTGGGGGAAAGTTGACAAAACTCAACGAAATACTACCACTGGTTGTGATGCTTTGATAGTGTCCCGAAGCGTAGTTGATTAAGATGGCACCACTGGTGCTGGCCACTGTGACTTTGGTTGCCGCAAAATCCTGAATCAATGCATTATAAAGCAAACTACCACCCATGTTGTTGTCTAGTGTGGTGCCGCTCAGTGCTGATTTTAACAACACATTATTTTGTAAATCAGTGATTTCACCGGCTGCATAAGTGAAATTGGTTTTGGTATTGGTGAAATTGTCACGAAAACCTTGTGAGTTGTTGTCTTGTCCAGCGACTGGATATGCTCCGTCGATGTCATTTGGGTTGATTTGACTTGCCATTCTTTTGTCCTAGTTATACCAATATATTGGCTTTGGGAAATACAAGATATTTATCATCCAAATTGGTTGGACTGTACATATCAACCGGTACTTCAAATGCCATGCTTTTGCCATCAAATGTGGTTTCGGTAGAATTGGATTCAGGTACTCCGATCCAAGCAACCACATTATAACCCACTGCCGGGCTGGTTGGATAATACAATTGCTGTCCTGCAAACTTGCGACCTCGAGTGACCTGCACATACTGAGTTTCACCAGTGAGTGTGGTGGGAGTCAATGATACAATGGTGGTCACTGGATCTACTGATATAGTGAACGCTGACATTCGTATATTTCCAAAGTTGGCAGTCATGTTTCCTGAAGCGGTGGTCAGTGTGACATTGCTACCACCTTTGCTGGTGCTCACTGTAAAATAGTTGGTGTTCACTGTCATTGATCCTGTGGCGTTGCTCAAAGAAATAAAGGTACCTCCTTGTGTCAACGAAATTTTAAATGTGGTCGGCGAAACCTTGGTCACATAATATTGTTGAATTTGATTGCTTGCGGTAAGAGTATTCACTCCGCCAAATGCTGTGCCCGAGAACCATACCAGATCATTGGTATTTAAATAGGTAGCATCAGCGCAAGTAATCAGATTGGTTCCTGAGGTAGTGGCACTGCATGTGGTACCAACCACGTTGGTCACATAATACAATTGTGTTAGCCCGCCGCTACCGGTGGTCGAGACTCCTCCAAATACTGATCCAGTAAACCAAATGGGATCATTGACTATCATGCCTGCTGTGGTTGACGCTTTGATATAGTTGACCGAGGCCAAGGTATTTGAGCATTGATAATTGTAGCCACCCGGAACAGTGAAACTCTCGTCAAACAATTGCCCTGCTGTTTCAGGACTGTAGACATTGCCGTAAAAATCGGTGTATTGTTGCCAGGCATCATCTGTGTTAGGGTAGTTGTCGTAGTACTCTTGCTTGGTAAAAATTATGGTATTGCCATCAATATTGAGTACCTGTCCGTCTAGGCCACCGAGGCTGGCAATATAATCCAGACTGCGTCCATTGACATCTGTGTAGGCCAGGCGAGTAGCAATGTTCACATAGCCCAAGAATGGCAGTGCCCCAGACCCATATCGGTCAAATGTGGTCAAATTGGGTTTGGGTGTCCAGTTTTGTGTTGCAGTATTCCAGTTGCGGCTCAAGGTGTGATCCAGGATATAACGATCTACCTTGAAGTCCACGGCATTCAAGTGACCTTGGAATTCTGTTTGAATATAGTAGGCAATTTGTCGGCTGCGTCCAGGTTTGGTGTAACACATGACCCAGGCCGGAGTAAACCCCAGTACTCGGCCATTGGTTTGTTTGCTGGTCATCCAGAGTGGTAGTTTGTTAGAAATTTGTCCTACCACATCAATCACTTGATTTCGCATGTTGACCAAGCTGTTGGGGTACACCTGTGTGATTTGTGTGCTGCCGTCAGCAGGATCTGTGATAGCATAAGGCAAGTTCACAATCTTGTTCACACTGGCACCAGCTGAATTTACCAGGTCATCAATAATTTTGCTGTACACAACTTCATACACAACTTCTCCTGTGACCGGATCCAGAGCCTGAGCTGTGTTAATTTCTCCCAGCACTAGATTTTTCCAGTAGTGATTTTCATACAAACTACTCACATAAGTTTCTAGAGTGTCCGGTGCCAGGCCAAATGCATGTTGGTACAACACTTGAGTTGATTTTCCAAAGAAAGGATCGTCAGGTCGATAGATATAATCAGGAACAAAAATTTCATCATTGTTCAACAAACTGCGAATCATTTCACGATCGCTGGCAGGGGGCATGGCCTGGATCAAGAGATTTTGATAGGGCTTGTTGTATGCACGTTTGAGTTTTATAGTAAATGTTTTATAAACACTGACCACATCGCGTGTGCCAGTGGCCTTCATCACAGGTTGAAACACAGCGCCAGATCCGCCAAAGCCCTCAACCACTGTGAGCGTGGCAGGTGCTGTATAACCTGCACCACCGTCGGCCACTTCAACACTGGAAATGGATCCACCGTTTACTATCACATTACCTACCTGTGCTTGAATAGCACTGGCGCCCACTGGCGTGTTGAATGACAACACAGGAAGATTTATTGCACTGTATCCTAGACCACCATTGAGAACATCAACTAGTCCAACCTTGTAAATCACTTGTCCAGTGTCTTCTGCATAGGCATTGACCGTAAACACAAAAGTGCTGTCAAACGTGGTTTCTTGCACTGTGGTATTGCGCACCACTGACTGTTTTGCATCAAAGGTAGTTGATCCTAGGTCAATTGCAAATGTGTTAAAAGTCACCCGTCCAGAGATTTCACCCGATGGCAACAGTTCCAGTCCTTGAGGCAATAGATTGTACACTCCAGGCACATAAGGGTATGGCAATTGTGCAGGACCCGCGCCAGGGGCCAAACGATATTTCAGTGTTCTGCCGCCCACATTCTCAGCTTGGATTGCCAGCATGCTGGTAGCACCATTTTCAATTGAACCAAGATCACCAGGTGTGAGCCAGGTTACTTCGGCAGCAACAGCACCAGAAATTGTCAATGTAAACGGATAAGGATCGCTGGCCACAATCAAGTTTGCTGTCAATGATCCAGACGAAGTGGTCAGTGTCACTGGCGTAGTACTGCCAAGATTGTTGGTTATAGTAAACTCTGTAGCACTTTCCACTGTGAGAACATAATACACTTGTGTGGGACTGGCTGTTACACCGCCAAAACTAGTGCCAGTGAATATCATGGGTTGACCTGGTGCTATTTGACTGGTACTGGCGCAGGTAATGATGTTTGTCCCAAATGTTGTGGCAGTACAAGCAATTGGGGTGCCGACAAAATCGGACTGATAAGTGACTATGTTAAAACTGTAGGTAACTTCAGTGACCCCTTGATCAGGGATGTATCCATAATACCAACCCGAATTGGGATCAAGAGAAATGCCTGGAGGCAGTCCTGATCCAATATTGACACCAATAGCATATTTGAGACTGGGTGTGTCATAGTCATTGGCAATAAACTGATGTGCATAGTAGTTGTCGCCGCGCACAGTGCCCAGGTTCGAAGGTAGGGCATTTAAAATAAACGGTCTACGTTCAGTGCCTTCGTCCGCAGTAACACCGGTATTGTCTGCTGTGATCTGTGTGGTACTGGCGTTGAGTGTGTTGCGAGAATACACATAAAAACTAAAAGTTTTTAGATCCGAGCTGTTACCGTCAGTTACTTTTAGAGTGAATTGATAATTTTTGTTGATAGCACTGACAATAAAATCATAAGGCTGTGTGTCATCGGGTGTGAGATCATAGCCTGGAGTTTTGGTAATATCAACTGCAGGTTGTATGTACCCATAGATCAATCCTGTGGCACTGACAGAAATGCCGCCTGGCAGTTGCCCTCCAATCAAGGTGACCACAGCAGGCGCAGTAGCACCAACATTGTTGATGGCCAATTGTATATCTAGTCTGTCGCCATCATAGTAGGTTCCAAGATCGCTCGGCGATGCAAATACAGGTGCATTGGTATTGACCACAGTAAGAGTGAATGTTCTGTCTCTGATGCTGTCAATAACCATTTCGCCATTTACTGGTTTTTCTGTATAGGCTCTGAGTGTGAATTTACTGGTGACATCTCGATTGACATCCAATGGCACACCTTCTAAACTGGCAATGGCCTGTGGAACTCCAACAATCGTTCCGTTTGCACTGCAACTGATACCCGGCGGTAACGATCCAGCAATCAGCAAATAATATATTGCTTGCACCCATACAGTTCCCATGGTTCCGGTGGCAGTGGTCAACTGCACAATATCAGTGGCATTTTCTGCCACTGAAGTAATTCTGAAACGTGTGGAGTCAATGATATCATACACAAAATATCTTGTGTCAGGATTTATACCACCAAAAGTTGTTCCAGTAAAACGTACCTGCAATTCAGGATAAATGTCAGCAGTACTGTTACAGGTGATAGTATTGGTGATTGAATCAGTGGCTGTACAAGTCACATCAATGGGTAAAGGATCTGCGGTGACCAACATGGTGTTTTGATAGAACACACCCTCAGGTATGCTACCTAAATTGCCTGCAGGAGTGATCCAAATTGGTATTGCCATTATAGTCCCATCTTTATATCGGTTCTTGGGTAGGTCAGGCCAGTGGTTGGTCTAAAGCCATAATTTTCTGTTGGATATGTCATGCCATTGTTATAGAGGTTAAAAATTTCAGTGCCAATAGGTGAGCCAATTCCGGTACAAGCGTCCCAACTTGAAGTTGCTTTGTATCCTGCCAGACTGTTTGGAGTGGCGTTGTTTCCAGTCACAATATCATTGAACGCTGTGGTTCTGACACCGTACCAATCAGAATTGGTAAATCCAATTCTTCGACCGCTCAGTTGATTTATTCTTGCCATCATGCCTGCCAGTAGCGGAGCCACTGCACTGGTACCAACAAAAGTTCCTGAATAGTTAGGCGAGCCATAGTAAAAAGTATAACCAGTGGCCATGGCTGACACATCTGGCACACCACGAGTGGTCAGTGAGTTTGTGACATTGTTGATATTGGTGTAACTGAAACTTTGTCCTGTCTGCCAGGTTGGTATGCTAATGATACCGCTGATGCCGCCACCTGTGCCGTACACTCCAGGAGTATTCCAGACCACTTCGCTGGCAATAGAATAGTCGTTGTTGATGGTTATGATTGTGCCACCTGCTGATATCACATAAGGACTGGTACCTGGATATTGTACGGTATATGTGCTACCACCCGATATGGCCTGGGTTCCATAGTCGCCGATGGCCACAAATGTGGTAATGCCTTTCACCAGCGCGGCTTGAAATGCAGTTTCCATTGTGTTTAAATAACTAAATGTTTGCCAGGTGGTGTCTGTGGTGCCCCAACTGATACTGATCACACTGGGGTTGTTTGTTGTGTCGTTTGTTGCGGCTGTTATGCAATCAATAAATCCTTGAAAACTGTTGGGAGAAAAATACATGGCTATTTTTCCGGCTGGTGCCACGGCTCCCACACAATAGATATCCAACATGACCTCGCCGCTGGAGCTGGTATCTGAAGGATTGTTTGATCCGCCATCAACTAATACATCAACCACAGTGGGATTGGCCAATCCAATGCGACCAAATGTGCTGGTTAAATTTTGTGTGGTCCAGCCACCGCCCAGTTCAACAATAGCAGTGCAAGATCCAAGTCCTTGCTGTGCATCTGTGCCAGATGATCTTGGAAACTTGTAGGCCTGTGCCAAATCCAATGGAGTTGGTGAACTGATCACATTGGGATCAATTGCTGTTGGTGTGGATGTATCAATTTGAGCATAATGACCAAATGCAACTTCGTTGTCAAGTCCGGCCACTGCTTGTACAACAGAATTGATTTCACCGGGCATGATTATGTCGCCATCATGAGTATGGTATGTTCTATCTGTGTCTACCACAGTTTGTAATTGTATTCTAAACAAGTTGTTGAATTGGTCCGCGGTGCCCTGAACTTTTACAGTGCCAATTCCTGTTCCTGATTCGATAACGATCAGTCCATTGGCTTGTGCCCAGTCTTCTATCAGTTTGATTTCATCTGCTACTGATCCAAATTGATAAACAAATTCATCATGATCCAGCGTGGGTTGTGTGCCAGCTATCACTGCATCAGCATACTCTTTAAGAGTCATGCCATTTTCGTGTTTATCTCTGCGTACATAAACACTGATCATGATTTGTTGATCGAGATCAGTTGGTGTTTTGGTCATGTTAATTTTCCAA
>Ga0114959_10003327_pt1 | contig 12674 bp, 16 predicted proteins | sample C_130625_EF_Meta_FD_87317 | JGI IMG/M metagenome (GOLD analysis project Ga0114959, IMG submission 87317) | Freshwater microbial communities from Lake Croche, Canada to study carbon cycling - C_130625_EF_MetaG | ecosystem: Environmental > Aquatic > Freshwater > Lake | place: Lake Croche, Canada...
AGATAAAAGCATGAACGATACACTCAAGTCGGTCGTGATAGTGGCTGTGTTTGTAGTCCTCACGCTCAACATCACTATGACCCTGAGCAAAAACGCCATTCAAAATGATTGGCCCAACTATCGCTGCAACCCACTCATCATGCCGATGGCAGGCCAGCTATCGCCTGACGGCATGTCTACGCAAGAAAATTTTTCGTTTTGTATTCAGGACGTCGTGCGTAGTTTTGCCCCTATGGTAACCGCCCCGCTGCAGCACGTGCAGGCCATGACGCTAAGTTTAGTCGGCAACTCCTCGAGCATCCAAGAATCCAACATGAAAGAACAGCAGGAAACGTCCAAGTCGGCAGGGAACACCTTTGGCGGCGTCTTCAACGTGCTTCTGGGCGTGGTGGTGGAATTCCGCATCATGCTTTCGCGCCTTCAAGACGCGCAGGCCAAATTGTCAGGTGTCATGACGACCATAATGTATATGATGACAGCGGTGATGTACACATTCCAGAGCATGTGGGACGGCATTCCTGGCGGTATGATTCGTTCGTTCGGTGGTCTGAAGAGGTGAAAAACCGCACTGAATACCATGGATAGGCTGCGTCAAATGTACCGCCAAAAGGGGTACTTTGCCGTACACGGCACGGACATCCTTATCAGTACGGTCCTCGTGGTCGGATGCTTGGTGTACGTGACGGGAGCATCCTACAAAGAGGCCCTTGCGTCGATTCGCACCGACTGGGCCAAGCAACGGTGTAACCCCATCTACATGCCCTTTGCAGGCGCCATCATGCCAGTTCCTGGGCAGACGGCATGGGAGACCACGTCCAAAAACTTTGATTACTGTACCCAAACGGACGTCTCGGCAGTGATCAAGACGGCGCTCATGCCGCTGGAATACGTAGCGTTTGTTATCATACGCACTGTCGATTTGCTTGTGCACGCCATAGTCGCAGCCATGGCGTTTTTGGCCTACCTCAAAGCCAAACTGGGGAGTCTGTTCAGCATGACATTTTTAAAGATTGCCGACGTACTGGTTCCTATTACCGTATTTTTGGTGCGCTTGCGTGACAGCATGGCGAAAATGAATGCAATCATGGTTACGACACTTTTTACGAGCATGGTCATTTATAAAATTACAGTGTCGGGCATGATCAACGTTATGATGATCATCATGAATTTGATGTTGGTCTTGATCGGCATCCTCATAGGCATGTTTCTCTTGGCCACTATTTTGTTGGTGAATCCGTTTACCACCATTGCAGGCATCATTCTCACCGTCGCAACGTTTGTCATCATTATTGCTGTACTGATTCCCGCTATTGTACTCTACTCCATGCTGCATACGTTTTTGATAAATACATTCGGGTCCTCGACTCGAGATCCACCGAGCGCGCCCTCCAAATAACCGAAAGTTCGAAACGCACTTTCAACAAGACACAACTTTTTTGATGGACTTTCAATGCTGGACGGTGATCAATCTCCCCATGGCTCGCCCTGGAGAATTAGCTTCGCGATATCCTTGGGACATAAACGGTTCTTGTCGCCAAGAGTATGAAAACGGCATCGGCGGGCAACTCTGTCCGTGCGGCGTCAATGTATCCGTAATTGATTGTCGAGACCGCGGGCCGCGATGCAGTCCGTGTTATTTGAAGCTTTCAAGAACGCACCCACAGAGGACGCACGTACCCTCTCTTCAGGAAGTGTTTTGCGAGGAGCATTCTGCAGTACGCGGCATTTTTCTTTCATGTGGAACGGTCGGGTGCGTGTACTGCCCATGCTCGCAGTGCGGGGTTCACCACCAAGTCATTTATAAGTTTGCTCGCGCTGCTCCGTATGTGCAGCGCGAGCGGCGTGAAATCATAAACACGTTTTACGCGCGCCGCGTGGTCCTTGTGTTGGTGCTGAAAGTTTTTGGGGTACCATCCCACGTTGTGCGTACGATTTGCAGTTTTGAATTGCCGCTGCACGTTGCGTGGGCTTTAGCGCCTACGGCGGGTTCGTCTGCGCCTGCGCCTCCGTCGGGTACCGCCTTGAGATAAGCCTGCTAAGATAGGTTCAAAGCCATTTTTTTCTCGACAAACGTTTTCAGAAGGTTCCCCATTGTCGCCATCCAGATACCCGCATTCTTTTAGAAACGATTCGTCCTTGCACGAGTCAGCCCACGTCTCTGGTTCTTTATTCGATGAATAATAGTGATACTCCTTGTTGTAAGGAGGAATCTTACCGTCAGGGCCTCGTTTGCGATGATAGCGAAAGTAATTAAAATAATTAAAATTAGATTTCGCTGAACAGTTGGACCTACCCATTTATAAAACGGAATAAAAAAAAATTACTCGCGGTAGTGAATATGCAACTCGCGCAACTGATGACGGGCCGCAACGTGCTGATTGGTGTTTTGTTTGTCGTAGTTGCTGCGCTCACGTTTTACGGCACGAGCGGTCTTAAGGAGTCCTTCTGGACCATTTCCAGCCCAGCCCCCTACATGGCCGACCCAACAGGGGCAGGCAAAAGCGAATTAGCGGGTATGCTCCTCAATGATAACGCTGCAAACCTTGCGCAGTGCTCCAAGGGGTCCAGCTACTCGTCCAGTGGCGGGTGCATTGTATTAACGGAAGATCAGAAGCGCATGATCAACACGCGGGGCGGCAACCGCACGTGCGAATCGTGCGACAACTCGTTTTAAGAACGGCGGGAACGACGACGGCGGCGTGAACCTCCTGATTTTTTCTGGTTCCGCACGTAGTGCTGCAGGGCTAAGAACCCAAAGGGGAGAAGGGCTTGGGCTGCGGAATTCGCTAAGTTGCCTCCTCGGCGAACACGGCGGGAACGGCGGTACGGCATGTTCTTTACGTAATATTTTTTTTCCTCATAAGCAGAAGAAAAATGGACAGGAGGAGGATAAAGTTAAGGAATATGAACGCGACTCCATAGAGCAAATACGGCTTGAGGGATTCCATGAGAAGTTCCATGACGGGGTGCAAGACGTCCTTGACTTCGCGCTTAAAGTCGTCGCGCTTCAGCCACTCTAAGCATTTAGAAAGCATTGTATTACCCCGAAAAGAATTTCGCGTTGTAAAAAACTCATTAAAGACTCCGTGCACGGTATATACCCAATGGCGATTCACCAAGTAGGGAAGGACTTCGACTTCAGTAAAGTCCATTTGGCCAACCCCGTACCCCTTCAGAACGGGACCTTCTTTACTAAGCTTAACTACACCGCGGCGGACGATTCGTTGTTCATTTACACGCCGCGATGCTCCACCAAGACAGGGGTGATCACTTCGGGCGCCAAAACGTACATGGATTTAGTATTTACCGCCGCCAATACGAATTTTCTGGAGTGGGTGCACGCCCTCGAGGAACGGCTTCAAACACTGCTGTTTGACAAACGCGACGCGTGGTTCTCTGAAGAGATTGAGCTGGACGACATCCAGTCGGTCTTCATCCCGATGCTGAAGGTGTACAAGGGCGCGCAGCAGTACGTCATGCGCGTCTACCTCCAGCAAGGGAAACGGTTTTCCGAAAAACTGCCGCAGGTCTACGACGAGCACGAAACGCCTCGCTCGCTGGCGGACATTCGTCCTGGGGCCGACGTTATTGCAATTCTCGACATTCAAGGGATACGATTTAGCCAAAAGAGCTTTGCCGTTACCGCCACCGTGAAGCAATTGATGATTGTCGACCACGCCCCTGCGTTCTCGCAATGCTTGATCAAGCCAACGGCCATCAAGGATGTTGTGCAGGTCGACACACAAATGCTGGACGACGAACCTCTTACCCTGAAACGCCCTGAAGAAGTTTACGGAGGCATCTACCGCACAGCCATGGAAAAGGGGCGGCGCGCACAACAAGAATCAGCAGAATCTTTCAAAATGGCGCTTCAAATAAAAAAAGAGCATGGGTTGGAAATCGACGATGATTAGCCCGATTTTTTTTGTTCGATAGTAGTATTAATGTCGAATTTCAAGCTGTCGACGGAAACGATAGTGGCCATTCTAGCATTTGGGGCTCTGATCTTCTTAATCTACAACTACAGTTCTAAGAAGTTTACAAGCGGCTTCGGGCACCGCATGTCCCCGACGGGGCTCTCGGGCGAGTATGCCGCCTCCCAGTTTGGGTCCCTGGGCGACGCCGCGCCTGTGCCTGCGGGATCAGGGCGCCGCAAAGCGGAGGACGACCCGAGCATGCTTTTGCCTCGCGAAACCAACGCGCAATTCAACTCGGAGCAGGGATCAGGGCCGTTCAAAGGCATTAATTTAATGAAAGCGGGATCTATCATCGGCATCAATACGGTTGGCTCCACGCTTAAGAATGCCAATCTCCAGGAACGCTCGGAGCCCCCCAATCCGCAAATGCACGTGAGCCCCTGGAACAACTCTACCATTGAGCCCGATCTCATGCGCACGCCTCTAGAAGTGGGGTGCGGCAAGCAGTAAAAAAACTCAAAGATCGCGGGCCTCTAAAATGAGTTGTTCGTCGGGCTTCAGGCGCTGAAACACCACGGCCTCGTTGAATTTCACATCCCAGAAATGCGGCGGCGCTCCGCTTCGCCGCATTACTTGTTTGATGCGAAGGTGGGCTCCATCGGCTTCCATATGAACACCGACAAGGATGCCGCCTGAAGCAAGGTGCTCGGTGTTTAGATTAAACCATCGTACAACGTGGCCGTCTAACAGGTCCGAAATTTCATCAGCGACGTAGTAGGTTTCCAGGGAGTCCATGAACGGGTCCAGGCCGAGTTCGCGCAACACCGCGCGCCGCCGTACGGCAATTCCTTTGAACGACGCCAAGGTAAGAATACGATGCTCCATTTACTTTTTATTGAAAAAAGTTATTAAAGTCAAAAAGCAGTGGTGTGTAGATTATGATGTACAAACCACTGATGTGTGCGGGCTACGTAATTTCATTTGGACTGGGCGTAGCCACGTATGTCGACCCCGACGTCACTATCTATGCACTTACGGATTTGTGGGTTATGTATTTCATTGATTCCGTCCAGTGCGTCCGCGGATATACTTGCATGAGGTCGATTCCCGTAAACGACGTACTTCGCCATCACGTACCGTTTCTTTGTCTCGCGTTTCCGCTCGTAAGTGCGTATTGGGGGTACGGAATGTACGCGCCCGAGTTTGCCGCCATGCATTTGATGGTGGCTCCCGTGGCTTGCACGTCCATTAACGAAAGCATTTGGGTAGGGTCCAATTATTTCAGCGAGGCTTTCCTTGCCACCAAGTGGTACAGCGTTTTGCATACGTCGGTAACCGTGGCGGCCCTTGCCCATGTGATTGGAGTGGGCGGGTATAGCATTTTGATATTCATTCAAGCCAATCCCCCTCTAATGTTTTGGCCACTGTTGATCGGGGCGCTCATTTGTTTGACATGCGTGCAAATACCGTTGCTGCTGCGAGCCTCTCGACGACTCGTGCGACTTGTAAAAAATTGAATATGAACACTTCGCTACGTATGGCTTCAAAAAAAAATGCTGGCTTCACAAAATCCCCATCCGCGTGATGCCAACATTCAGTTCGAAGAAGCGACGCACAAGTACACGATCGCCGATGGAGGCAAATACACGTCGGTCACGACGTTTATCAAACCGTTGTTTGAAGAGTTTGATACGGATCGTGTCATTGAAATGATGATGAAAAGTCGCAAGTGGCCACAGAGTAAATATTTTGGAATGGACGCTGACGCCATCAAAGCGCAATGGGCAGCGAAAGGTGCTGAAGCGGCCGCGGCAGGCACGCTCCTCCACGCCGACATTGAGCGTTTTTATAACGGGTTGTCCGTGACGAACCCTAGTGTAGAGTACGGATATTTCCAAGCGTTTGCCGCATCCTGCTCGTTGCGGCCGTATCGCGCAGAGTGGACAGTGTACGACGAAGACGTGCGTTTGGCAGGTAGTATCGATATGGTATTTGCACGCCCCGACGGGGTGCTGGAAATATATGATTGGAAGCGGACCAAGGCTATTGAAAAAGCCAATGCCTGGGGAACCTACGGCAAGCACGAGGCGATTGCACACTTACCCGACACCAACTACTGGCATTACGCATTGCAACTTAATTTGTACAAGTTTATTTTAGAGCACAAATACGAAAAGGTAGTAAATGGGCTCTATTTGGTGCGACTGCACCCAGATTCAGCGAAACACGAGTGTGTGCCTGTATGTGATTTGCAAGCGGAAGTGAGACAGTTGCTGGGGGTTAATTAAAAAAATAAAACATTTAAATATAAAACACCCTTTATGAAGTAACACTTCATCATGTCGTTTGAAACTGTGATAAACTTGTATACGCGAGCGGCTAAACCACTCACGGCTCAAGCACTGCATCAGCGTTACCTTGTAACGCGCCCGCCGATGCAGCGCGCCCCGTGCTGGTCCAAAACAGATCAAATCAGTCTCATCGACACCGTGTTGCGAGGGTGGCAATGCACGCCGATTTACGTGATTCAACAGCACGATGCGGTAGACCAGTGTGAGATCGGAGAAGACCACGTATTCGACGGAGCCCACAAGTTGGAAGCGGTATTCGATTTTATGAATAACAAATTCGCCTACAAGTGCCCTGAGGGAAAACCAAATTACAAATACAGCGGCATGACCTTTCAAGAATTGCCCAAAAGCGTGCAAGAAAAAATCAAAACGTACTCCTTTTCGATCAATGTAATTGACCCAGAAACTGCAGGCAGTCCCGATGACCTGCACTTGCTGTGGGAGAGGGTCAACAAATCGGGCAAAAAAGTGAACGCGTATGAACTTGCGCTCCCGTTGACGTCAGAGCTTGTAAAGCACGTGATTAAGCCTTGCATGGATCAATTCGCCCAAAACAAAACTTTTTTCCCGTCGGAGAGCAGTCGCGGAAGTCTTGAGATGCGCTTAATGATCATTTTGGCGCTGAATGATTTGGACGGAACAACCAATATCAAGTCCATCAATGAATTCATTCGCCAGTGGATTGACGATAAAATCGGAGCGCAAATGATCCAGCGCCAAGAACACATTGATGCGCGCGGGGAACAAATGCGAGGCACGTTGCAGCGCGCGTACAAAATATTTTCGGATTTGGAGCAGGCCAACGTTTTTTGCAACGACGAGGGAACGTCGCTTTTGGAACGGTCCCAACAAAATGTGGAAATACCGTTTGTTCTTGGGGTTCTTTCCAAGCGCTATCCCAAAATCGAAGATTTTCGTCGCCAAAAACAGCCAATCATACAATGCTTGATCGAGCACATTTTTTCCGTCCAAGACTTGCACTCCTCGGTCCTGGATTGCGGCACTCGCAGCGGCGTATTTCAGTCGCGTTTACTGAAATACATTGAAAACAGGCTGCCGTGTGCCACAGTTGAAAAACGACTTTTCAGTAAAAAACAAATCGAGTTCAAACTGCAGTGCCAAAAAAATATTTGCCCGCTGTGCAGCAAGAAAATACTCGCACACCATCTGTTCGATGGCGATCATGTGGTGGAGTGGAGCCGAGGAGGATTAACCGATTTGGATAATTTGGACGTGGTGCATCGCAGCTGTCACCAAAAAAAGGGGTGAATGGAATTTAATCTGGGCTCTTTGTATGGCGTTAGCCGCTAGCACGAGAGCGCTTTCGCATCTAGCGCCCAATCGGAAATTCGTGGAAGGGATTCATAACACATTGTCGAAACTATCGACGTACGCTGAGAATCCATCTGTTCATGGCTATGTAAAAAGGGCAAACGAATTTGTCACGCCATTTATCTCGCCCACCGAATACGCTATCAAGGAAGGCTTGGGGCAACAAGCGCATAATACCTATAAAATGGTGAAGAACGTGGGTGATATCAGTCCAGTAAAAGAATTGATGAGAACCTACGGGAAAGGACTAGAAGATGCTTACTCGTTGACGGGTAATGTAGGCAAGTTGGGTGCTGAAATTTACGGAACAGGGTTGGCGGTGAATAAATTAACGCGCTCCCATACAACTCCTGATGGTTGGAGGCATGCAACCTCTGTCCACAATTTCAATGCCCGCAATGCAACGGGCCTTGATGAGTTAGGTGGCTCCTCGCGTAAACGCCGTCGAACGCGCAAACATCGACACCCCCGCAGGAATCGAACGCGGAACCATCGGACCCGAAGAAGATATTAAATATATTGGCAAGTAGTATAACTATCCATGGACAAGCTTATCGCGCACGATGACGACATTGACGAAAATTTGGTGTTCAACCCTTACAATCCCGTGAACAAGGAGATTAGTTTGAGCGACGTTCAAACTATTCTCACGCGCTACGGTGTTCCTGGAACAGTAACCAATTTGGCACTCTACCAACGAGCATTTGTGCATCGGTCGTACTGCACTCGACCGTTTTTAGCGTCACACCCGTCCATCAAAGTATCGGCATGCCCCGCCAACTGCTTGGATTTAAATTCGAAATCGAACGAACGGTTGGAGTTCTTGGGCGACGGTGTCCTTGAGTGCATTACGAAATACTATTTGTACCGTCGTTTTCCTAAGGAAAACGAAGGGTTCATGACAGAAAAAAAGATTGCGCTTGTCAAGAACGAGGCCATCGGCAAGCTCGCGCTGGACATTGGCCTCGCGCCTTGGTACGTGGTGTCACGCCATGCTGAAGAAAAGAAGGTACGCGGCAACTTGAAAAAATTGGGCTGCTTGTTCGAAGCGTTTTTGGGGGCGCTCTTCTTGGACTTTAACAAAGTGGAAATTCACGACGAAGGGCGGTGGTTTGACTCGTTTTTAACGGGCCCTGGGTTTCAAGCGGCTCAAATGTTTGTCGAGCGGGTATTCGAAACACACGTCGACTGGACTGCCGTGATCAACAACGACGACAACTACAAGAACATTTTACAAGTCAAAATTCAAAAGGAGTTCAAAACGACCCCTGAATACGTGCAAATTGAACATACCGATCGCGGGTACCACATGGGCGTATACTTGTGCCTGGGGCAACCGATCTGGAAGGCGAACATAAAACACGCATTGACATTTGAACAATTTGGGTCGCTGGATGCCGTGCACAAGTATACAAAAACACATCCCGTGACTCTGATTTTTTTAGGCAACGGATTACACAAAATCAAGAAGAAGAGTGAGCAACTGGCGTGCGAAAACGCCCTCTGCAGTCGTGGCGTTTGAATGAATCGAGCAAATATATTGGAAGCTTGCATGGGCCGAATCCTACAAACGGACAAACGGTATAAAATGCTCTCTAAAATGCCTAGGGTGCAGGACGGGAGAGTGGTCTTTCGAAAGAAACCAGGAAAAGCCAAATACATCATCGCAATCATGGAAGCCGACGATCATATACATTCCGTTTTGTACCGCATGACCGTAGTAGTAAACGACGGAATTCCCGTTACAATCATGAGTTTTTGGGATTATCAACGCGCGTAAAAAAATAGGGGGGTTTACAATCCTGAAATAAAGGATTCGATGGCAGCAACATGCCCGTCAATGCAATCGGTTTCCGCGTCGAGGATTAGTGCATTGGTGGTTGATATCCATGCTTCGTGGTGCGCGTGGCATTCTTGCAAGTACTCCAGGGATAGGACTTCCCCTGGACGGCCGCGGGTCTCGCATCGAGCTTTGGCGGTTTCAGGGGAACACTGCAAATAAATAACTCCTTGGGAAGGCATGCGGTTGAAGCACTCAAAGAGCTGCATGTAAATGGAATATTCTTCTAGTGCCATAGTACCCGAAGAATAGAGCATGCTCGCGAAAATACTGTCGGCGGCAAGACCGCGCTCTGCAATAATAATGGAGTCTGGATTCGCCTGCACGGCGGCTTCCAACAATTTATATCGTGAGACAAACGCCATCACTTGAAATGCAAAACTATACTTTTGCTGGTTGCCATAAAACAGCTCTATCATGTTGGCGCCCGTGTCGCTACGTATCTCTTCCCAAAGATGCACGGGTTCGGGTACATAGACTACCAACCGTCCTCCAAGCATTCCTCCCCGCGACTTTAAATGAGCGAGCAATGTAGATTTTCCCGCCCCAATATTACCCTCAATTGAAATAAACATCGTCTTTTTTTTTTAATCTGGCAAGCTGATCGAGTTCGTCTCGTCAATTTTTATCGTCGCGGGTATTAAGTATGAACTTGCAAACCTTGGACGACATGTATTCCAAGGCCCTTGGAATCTTTAATCCGTACAAGGCCTTGAAATATCGCATCACGAATGACCTGCCACGATTCGATGCGCAAGCGTACCGCATGAATCCCCAATATCAATTCGTGTACGATAAACTCTTCATCGCCGAATCGCAGGGCATGGCGTGCGGCACACTCGATTCGCTAAAAGGCAAGACGGATCTGAAATACCCGATTTTTATAAAACCACGGTACGGGCACAAGTCGGCGTCAAGCAAAAACTGCTACAAAATTAAATCCTATGGGGAACTTGAAAAGCAGTTTCACAAGCCTGAAATGATGTGGTCCGAATTTGTCGACGCGACCGAGGGGATGACGGATTTTATCCTTGTGAACGGCGCCATCGTATATCAGTTGACGTACAAATACTCGGAGAAGCAACACGGGTTTGCTGACGTGTGGAAGTTCATCTCACCCGACCTTACGCCTCCCCGACAAATTGTAGATTGGGTTACTCGTCATATGACAGGATACACGGGGCCTGTGAACGTGCAGTATCGGGACACCAAAATCATCGAAGTGGGGCTACGATTTGCGCGAAGTGGAATGTACATTGAAAGCGCGGGTAACAAAGTTCTTATTGATACCATCAACGATATGTGGAAAACAAAAACGTGGAATCATACCAGGGACGACAAGCTCGGATTTAAACCCTTTTACAGTTTCAAATCTTGGTCGCCGATCCCCATTTTTTATTTACTGCCGCAGCACGTCATCGATTGGGTGGTGCGATCGCACAAATGCATGACGTTTTATGAATACTACTTTGAGCCCACGGGCAAATCCAGTCTTATATTCTTTCAGTTGTTGCACCACGATTTCGAGACGGGTATGCGGACGAAAAAACTTCTTGAGACGTTTCTTGTCTCCATGAATGTAATCATTGCGCTTCTACTGATTGCAGGCGTTGCGCTGGCATTGACAACGCGCAAAGCATGGCTTCTCGTTCTCGCTATCATTCTGTTTCTTACCACGATGGACAACTCCTTAGACGTTATAGTGCACCAAGTACGAAACCAAAAACAGTTCTTGGGAATATAAACCGTTGTCGCGGTTATTTTATCAAATGCCAAAATTTGACGAGTACCTGCAAGGGTCGGCGGAACACCCTCACATCGACGCGCTTGAATTTCCTGCCCTTGCTGATTTTCAGAATCTAATTTTGTACGGTCCTGCGGGGGCAGGAAAATACACCCAAATGCTACGGATCGTCCGTCGTTACAGCGCGCACAACCTCAAGTACGAGAAACGCATTCCTATCGCCATCAACGATAATACGTATGTAGTACGGATTAGTGACGTGCATTACGAAGTGGACATGGCGACGTTGGGGTGTACCCCCAAGGTCTTGTGGCACGAAATTTACCTGCAGATTTCGGAAATCATTCAATGCAAATTCCCAGACCATCAAGGTATTGTGGTATGTAAAAACTTTCACGCCATTGATGCAGAACTGCTAGAAATTTTTTACAGTTACATGCAGGACAGCATGCGCTACATTTTGCTTACTGAAGCCGTCTCGTTTATTCCATTGAACGTTACGGCGCGGTGTCGAGTAATTCCTGTTGCAAAAGTCGCGTCACGCCCGTATGTTGATTCAGTGGAATTTTTGTGCGAAAAGGTTGTCAGCGCTATTCGCGAAAACAAATCGATTTGTGCAATTCGCGAAGATCTGTACACGATACTGGTGTACGATGTAGACCCTGAAGCGTGTATGTGGTATTTTATCAAAAAGGCGGTTTGCAATATGTCCAAGGCAGACCGCCGTCAAATGTTGCAAAAAATGACGACGAGCATGCGGTATTATACGACGAATTATCGCCCCATTTACCATTTAGAATCCGTTGTGTTCCGACTTGCTAAATGGTTATGAAATGCCGTATTCTTGATTGAAATTATCTATCTGTTCCCTTTCTGCGTGTGGATCTAAAAATACGGTTTGTTGAATAGGCGCAGGAGGAGGAGGAGGAGGAGGAGGAGGAGGAGGAGGAGGAGGTCGAGCCGCTCGAGCAGCTAGGAGGGAAGCCTGTTGTTTTCTGTTAGTTGCTTCAAGATTGGCGCGACGTTTATCAGCAAGCTTCTGCTCTTCGGCCCTTACAAGATTTTTCCGTTTATTTTCTTCTTCCCATTCCTTTCGAGCATCTTGCCAAGTATCTTCTTCTTCGTCCGTACTCTCAATTGGCGCTTTCCTCCACACTCGAGGTGGGACGGTACCTGTGGTAGGTACTTCGTTGTTTAAATCAGTCGGCCGAGGCGATGGCGTTTTCCGTCTTGGAGACGGGGTGTGCCGCGGTAGGGCCACTGGTGACCGTGTCAGAACTCGAGGCGATGGGGATCGCCGTCTCGGAGACGGACTGTTTCGCGAAGGTTTTGGCGACGGTGACCGCCGTCTCGGAGACGGACTGTTTCGCAGGGGGCTAGGTGGCGATAAAGAAGGAGTTAGTGGTGAGGTAAAGGGGAGACCAGGGGGAGGGGGAGAACCAGGGGGAGAACCAGGGGGAGAACCAGGGGGAGAACCAGGGGGAGAACCA
>Ga0114959_10003334_pt1 | contig 12658 bp, 12 predicted proteins | sample C_130625_EF_Meta_FD_87317 | JGI IMG/M metagenome (GOLD analysis project Ga0114959, IMG submission 87317) | Freshwater microbial communities from Lake Croche, Canada to study carbon cycling - C_130625_EF_MetaG | ecosystem: Environmental > Aquatic > Freshwater > Lake | place: Lake Croche, Canada...
AGGCTTTGTTGCAATTCCGCAAGTTATTAATGGCGCAAGTGAATTACTAATTAAATTATTTGGTGAGGTAAATGGTAAACATGCTCGAACTGCAATTGGTGTTGCAGAGCTTCCTCTAAATGCTCCAGTTGAGTTAGAGATGGTTGTAAAACTTAAAGATTAGAATAAACGTAGTTCAGTGAAAAATAACGACAAATCAAATATATATGACCGTACTCATACCAGTCAAAGTTAATCAATGAGCACTGATTGTTAGCATTTTTTAAGTTAATTTGCTATCCTAATGTCATGAGTTATTTAAATGGCCAAGTTTTTGAAGATTATAGTTCACATAACCTTCAGAGATTGTTGGGAACTAAGCCTGAAAAAGAGTCTTCAAAGGCTGTGGTAGAAATAATTGAACCCATGATGGATAACGGTTCAACAATTCTTGAAGTTGGATGCTCTTCCGGCCATTTACTACGAACCCTTGGTAAAAAAGATAAAAATATAAAATATATAGGTGTTGATATTGACCAATATGCAATATCAAAAGGTAATTTCGAGTTAGGGCGAATTAAATTAGCTGGAATTCAAAGCGCACAGTTAATTGAAGCAGAGGTAACAAAATTACCGTTTGAAAGTAATTCCTTTGAGATTGTAGTATGTTTAAATGTGTTAGAACATTTGAATGAGCCAAGTAGAGCCATAAGAGAACTTCTAAGGTGTGCAAAAAAGTACTTAGTAATTCGAACTCTTGTATCAGATCAGACTTTCATAGTTAAAGAAGTTAGAAACTCTGGTCATGCAGGTTTGGGATACGTTCACCTTGATCTACCTATACCAGGCAATGAATTAGATGAATTTGGCGAACCAAAAGTATTTATTTATCAAAATGTTTACAGTAAAGCATTGCTAAGCCATATTCTGGAATCTGAAAAAAGTATAAAAAAATGGGAAATTATTGAAGATGTAATGTTTGATCAAAGCGCATTTGATTTAGATAACAGTATGTCAAATTTGCCACGGGCAACGAAAGTTATAAATGGAAAACAGGTTAGAGGTTTGTTTATTGATACTAATTATTGGATTGTGATTGAAAAAGCTTAAATTAGGACATTATAAATTTATGTGTCTGGCTCAAGTTGTTTTGGCGACTTAATGTGCGGTCTAGCAGGATATTTAGGGCAGCAAAATATCTCACAAGAATTATTAAGCTCAACTATAAGCTGTCTAAGTTGTCGGGGTCCCGATGGTTTTGAAAATCTTAATATTAAAGTCTCGGCTGAGGTTAATTTAAATTTAGTTTTTACAAGACTTGCGATAATTGATTTAGACAAAAGAGCAATGCAACCAATGCATTACAAAAAATATACATTGATCCTAAATGGTGAAATTTATAATTATAAGTTTCTTCGCGAATCAATCGAAACAAATCACGGACCACAAGTTTGGGAAAGCACTGGAGATGTTGAGATAGCATTAAGATACATTTATTACAATGGTATTGAAGGAATACATGATTTTGATGGAATGTTTGCAATTGTACTTTTCGATATCGAAAAAAAGAGTTTATATTTAGCCCGCGATTACTTTGGCGAAAAACCTTTATATATTTTGCAGACTGAGCATGGAGTATATTTTGGTTCCGAACCAAAAAGTATTTGGGCGCTGCAAGGTAAACAGAATCAAATAAATAACACTAAAATTGTCAATTTTTTAGTTAACGGATACAAAAGTTTATTCAAAGACAAAGAAGATTTTTTTGAAGGTTTAGAGAGGGTCGATCCTGGGTTTATCGAAAATATTAAATTTAATGATTTAATAATTAGAAATAAATATTCATTTAACTCTAAAGATAAAATCAAAACAATTGATAAAACAAATATTGCTAGGGTAGAAATTATTGATAATGTCAGAAAAATAGTTAAAGAAGCGGTTGGTAGGCGCTTAGAGTCGGACGTACCTTTAGCAATCTGTCTTTCCGGGGGCGTTGATTCGGGTTTAATAGCAGCTATAGCAAAGCGGGACTTCGGTGTTTCATTAGATTCATATACGTTAGTAAGCGCCGATGATAGATATTCTGAAGCTGCGTCATCTTCAAGGATTGCCAAATATATTGGATTAAATCATAATCTAGTAGATATTAATCCAAATGACTTTTTAATAAGACTTAAAAAGCTAGTGACATATCACGAATCGCCAATATCTACAATTAGTTATTATGTGCAGAGTTTTCTCATGGAGAAGATTCATCAAGATGGTTTCAAAGTTTCACTTATGGGAACTGGCGCTGATGAAATTTTTACCGGTTACTATGATCATCATTTATTGTACTTAGCAGAGATGCATTCCAAAAATAAATCCGTGTATCAAGAAGCTCAAAGCGCATGGCGGCAAAAAATACTTCCTTTAGTCAGAAGCCCAATTTATAGAAACGATAAACTTTATATTGATGAACCTAACTTTAGAGAGCACATCTATGAAGGTTCAGTAGAAATGCAGAAGGTATCGAAAATAAATTCACAAACAATATTTACAGAGGAAAAATTATTAGAAAACTTATTAAGAAATCGTATGTTAAATGAACTGTTTTATGAAGTTATACCAGTGATACTTCACGAAGACGATCGAAATTCAATGATGTATTCCATTGAAAATAGATCGCCATTTTTAAGTTACGAGCTGCTTAACTATATGCAATCAGTTAATGATGAACATTTAATATATAATGGACTAACCAAATCATTGCTTAGGGACGCATTTGAAGATTATCTACCTAAGGATTTAATAATGTCTCCTAAAAAAATCGGCTTTAATGCCAGCCTTTTAGAACTATGTGACTTTAATTCACCAGAATTTCAATCGTTTATGAACGATAATTCTGAATTTTGGGAAATAATAGATAAATCAGAGGCAAGTAAAATTTTAAGTAATCTTATCGGTGGTGATTTCTATAATAAAGCGGCATTTAATTTAATATCATCAAAAATGTTTTATGATCAGTTTTATCAATAATTATATATTAGATTCTCTTTCTTATAGTTTCAAAATACTCTGAAACTTCAGCCCATTTTTTCATAAAACTAACAACCGATTTCTGATCATCAAAATAATTGGGAACTACCGGATAATCTACTTTTTTCCCGATAACGAGGAGAACATCTGAATCAAAGTATCTATTTGTATACACAATTTCAAGTCCGGCCAACTGCATTAAACATCGCAATGTATTGGCACTCAAATGACTTGGATGCAAGTCTGCAGGATTTGTAAGTGAAAGGTAGTCCGATAATGACTTACGAAACGGGACAAGAATTCTCGAGGATTCGGCAATACAGACATGACCACCCATTTTCGTACGAAGGACAATATCTTTTACACATGACAGAGGATCTATTGCATTTGCTAAAGTCCAAGTTAAAGTAGAAATATCAGATTCTTCACCAACATTTTCAGCAATAAATGTACCCAATGTTAATTTCTCTACACTAAACCCCTTATTGCTAAGTTGCTTTACAAGTTCTAGAGAATGTTCAGTTCCAGTTACTTCAATATTCGGATAAAAAGTATATATCAAGTGCAACAAGACACCTTCTCCAGTTGCAAAGTCACACCATTTCCTTTTTGATTTTGTGTCTAAGCCTAAAAAGTCAACAACTGTATTAATAACATATGTTAAACGTGCTTTTGCAAATGGAAAGTTAGCAGAGTAACTTTCAATAGATTTGTCTGGGAATATAACATTAGACCAATATGCTGCTACATCCTCAGCGCTCATTTTCCTTGAGGATGTGACAAAACCCGTAATAGGGTTAACAAACAGATTATCATTTGCTGGTAGATATTTTTTCAAAAAATCTAAATCTATTGAATTTGGGCTTATTGCACTAAATTCAGCAGTCAAAATTTCTTTATCAAAATTCATAATCATATCCTACCTAATTTGAGATAATATTTTATGATATACTCAAACTTACGGTTCGAATTAGACAAGAAATCTATCTCCAGTTTTAATTTCACTCTTTGGTTCAAATTTTGTTAATAAAACTGATCCCCCCATACCACATACAATATGAGGACCATCAGGCATAACCACAACTCGTCCAGTATTACCACACACCGGAACTTCATCGATTTTAACTTCCCAGATTCGAACAAAATTGCCTGACGACAAAATTCCAAATGCTCCGGGGTATGGATTGCTAATTGCTCTCACAAAATTATAAACCTTCAAGCTATCATTGTTAGTCCAATCCACTGAACCATCTTGTGGATTTCTCTGGTGCCAGTATCTGGCTTTTTCTTTTGATTGGCTACGTTTATTTCTAAGTAAAGTTTTAAAGTTACTGAAAAATTCATTTAAAAGTTTAGAGAATTCAAGATTGACCGTAGCTTGAACATCCGAAATTGACCATTCATTCTCTAACAAAAAATTAGATTCCAGAATAACATCGCCAGTATCAAAATCTTCTGCAAGTTCATGTATCGAAATACCGATGTATTTTTCTCCATTAATTATTTGCCACATTAGCGGAGAGCCCCCCCTATAGGCTGGCAGCGGTCCGCCATGCAAGTTAATACCCACAATTGATGCCTTGGATAGTATTTTATTAGAAATTTTAAACGGAAAACCAGCACATAGTAAAATATCAACGTGTTCAAGTTCATTATCAATTTCATTTAATTCTAAAGCATTTTGGATAACAACTTTTGTATATTTATTAGTATCGTCTAGTTTTTCTGAAATCGTAGAGGATTTCGGTATAATCATCCATTTTATTGCGACTTCGCTTGTGCATGTAATGTGATTAAATACATGTAGTCCTCTATCGCCGTTAATGAGCAATCCAATACTTATTGGTCGAACAATAGTTTTTTCAGTAGAAAGTTCTCGATTTATCATTGCAATATCTTATCTCCTAATAAAAAAATCGTTTTGAGTTTAATTACACTAAATCGGAATTCATAACCGTAAAAAATGCTGCTACGTCTTTCTTTAATACCTTGCCAATAACGGAGTTCAAATCTGCGATTTCTGGGTTAAATGGTCGCGCAAAATCAAAATCCTCTCGTACTAGTTTGTGTCCAGCGGATAAATTTTTTACGTATACAATTCCTTTCCGTAAATTATTCATAGATCCTTTCTCTGAATCTTGTATGGCTTTTTCTCCAGAAAATAAAGAAAAATTTAATTTATTGAGTAAATCTGTAATAACCTTTAATTCTGTTGGAGTTCGAGACAACGCATGGTCTCTAATATCAACTCTTGACCGATCGTCAGTAACATGGATCTCAAAAATTCTAGCCCCAAGGCCTAAGGCTGCAAACAACGGTGCGTCTTCCAAGAAATGAGATGAAAACCCAATTGTTAAATCAGTTAATTTCATTAAATCCGTTATTGCAGAGAGATTACTTTCATTGATAGGTGGAGGATAACTTGATATGCAATGAAGCATAGCTATTGTTTCATAGTAAGCATTTCCTGGCCTAATTTGTTTTGCAAGTTTTACAAACTCACTTACCTCAGACCTTGAAGTAGCTCCGCTAGAAATTATCAATTGGGCTGAAGTATTGAGTGATGCTTCTACTGTTGGGCTGAAAGTAAAGTCTCCGCTAGCAATTTTAATAACACCGCAAACATCAGCAATAAATTGTACCCAGTCATGTGATACCGGAGTTGCAAAGACCGGAAGTCCAATTGAGTCACAAGATTTTTTTATTCGTAAAAAATCCTTTTGAGAAATATAGAAGGCACTAATTTGTTCGTACCTAGGTATATTGCCTCTTGTCGAATACAAATCTGGGGTAAATAACTGAAACTTTATTGCATCAGCACCTGAATCTTTTATTTGAGGTAACATATTTAAAATCCAGTCAATTGAACCTTTGTGGTTCACACCTATTTCTGCAATTACTACCAAATCTTTTGAGGTATCTTTGTTGAATATTTTCACTACTTATTCATTACTTTCAGCCCGACGTTCAGCATCATTATCAGAAAACCAACTTGCCTTGTACCACTCAATGTATTTTTCTAATCCTTTAGACAAATCATAGGCAGGTGAGTAATTAAGTAGTGATTTTGCCTTTGAAATATCTAAAGTTCCTCTTTCAGGATTTAATATATCGCGCTTCTCAAATTTGATGGAAATATTAGAAAAGTTTCCCTTTATTATTTCAGCGGCATCAATTAATTTTTGTGCCCCACCTCGCGTTACGTTAAATATCTCACCGTAAGCTCTTTTATTTAAAGTTAATGCCCTTATTCCAGAAATTAAATCATCAATATAAGTGAAATCTAGAGATTCTTCTCCGTCCCCCATAATTATCAAATCTTGTCCTCGAAGTGCATTTTCAATAAATACCTGCAAAACTCGCCTGCTGATACATCGAGGCCCATAGAGCGCCGAAGGTCGGACAATTGTTACTGGAAAGTCGAAAACATTGCTATAAGCTCTTGCAAGTTTCTCACCTCCAAATTTAAGTGCACCATATATATTTTTTGGGTCACAGTTTGATTCCTCATTTGGAATTTGAGCCATAAAATCGCCATAAACCATACTGCTTGAGAAGAAAACTAATTGAGTTGTATTTTTTAATGATCTTGTAATGTCTAAAGTATTTTCTAAAGTCCGGAACGAATGATCAAACGTACTATAGGGATCTTTATTTGCACGGCTTGCATGAGCAACAGCAGCAAGTAAATAAATTACATCTGGCTGGAATTCATTTACAATTCGACTCAACCGAACATAATCCCTAGCATCTTCAACATAAATTGGTATTTCTGCTTGGCGAAGAAGGGATAACCTTTCTTCAAGCACTTTTATGTAGAAGTTTCGATTCAAAAAAGTAGTTCGTGCATCTTGCAGGGATATTAAGTTATTAACTTCCAAGCCATCAACTACTGCGACTTCAAATCCATTTTTCTTTAAATCAAGCGCTAAGTGGTGCCCGATAAAACCAGCGCCACCAATTAATAGAGCTCTTTTCATCCGAGTTCCTTCTTTAGAACTTCTAGTAATTTTCCAGCAACATAAACCATATCACTAGATTCAAGATGAGGACCAATACCAAGAGCTATATTTGCATTTGCAAGCTTTGAAGCATTTTCAGAAGATATAGTCCGTGAAATGCTTGGATTTGATGAATAGAAGGTTGATTCTGGAAGTGCAATCGGATAATAAATGCTTGTGCCAATTCCTAAAGCATTCATGGAAGTAGCAATAATGTTTCGATTCTCAACATATTTAGGTTTAAGCACAAAAGAAGCACAGTAGTAACTTGATTCAGTTCCAGGTATTGAAATTGGCATTAGCTGTCCATATTCATTTTGTCCAATGCAATTTGCTAACTCTTCTGCATTATTTTTTCTTTTCAAAATAAATTCAGATGCTCTCTTTAATTGGGCATTACCTAGTGCAGCCGCAATTTCACTCATTCTGAGATTTAGCCCAAACCCCACAATGTCATATAGTCCTGGGATTTTTCGATCGCCTACGCCTTTGTCGTAATAAAATGCTTTTACTTTTTTTGCACGGTCAATTAGATCGCTGTTTTTACTAACTAACATTCCGCCCTCACCAGTAGTTATATGCTTGGCCGGGTAAAAAGAGAATGCACCGCAATCTCCGATAAGTCCAACATGAGTTCCTTGAACTCTCGAACCAAGCGCCAAAGCACAATCTTCAACTACAAAAAGATTATTACTTTTTGCAATTTCCATAATTGCTTTCATATCAACGGGTATTCCAAGGAAATGGACTACACAAATAGCCTTAGTCTGCGGAGTTATTGCTTGAGTAATCTGGCTAACTAAAATATTTCCATCTTTGGAATCTATGTCAACAAAAACTGGAGTTGCCCCGACAGATAAAATTGAATTTGCACTTGCAACATGTGTTAGTGACGGGACAATTACCTCATCGCCATTCCCGATTCCAAGAGTTAGATAAGCAAGTTGTAACGCAGTTGTCGCAGATGAAGTTGATGTAGAAAATCCACCACCCATAAATAACGAAAATGAATTTTCAAATTCTATTGAACGAGGCCCATGAACTAATTGAGGCGATTCTAGACATTCCAAGACTGCTCTTTTTTCTTCTGCACCGATCATAGGTTTGGCAAAGTCAATCTGACGCAAGGTTTTCTCCTATTAGTGTGGGTACCATCAAAATCTTAGATCATTCTAGAGGGTTTAACCACCAAGGCATAACTTATGAACTTGAATTATTTCACTTTTCGATGGGTATAAAGATTCAACTTCATTCTTCTTAACAATATCACGAATAAACGCACGCAATAGATCCCCTTTTGAAATTGACTTCGCAGATAAATTCTCTAAATTCAAACCACTTAAATTTCCACCTGTTAGTACTTGCGAACCTCGGACTTCTATCCAACCATTGTCACCGTAAATAGATAAATCTCTTCTATGTTCAATAGGAGCTGAGAAAGTAGTCGATAGTTGCGCAAACCCCATATTTGGTGAAGAAAGCGTTATTGATCCAAAATCTTTTATATCGCTAGGTAATTTATTTGTTAATCTTTGATAATCAATTTTGCTTTCATGTTTGTATTCATCAGATATAAAACAAACTAAATCAACAAGGTGGATTAGACCTCCTAAAATTACTGAGTAGTCAGCGGCACCACGCCACCCAGTTGCTAGTTTCTCCCATCGGCCGTATAAATATTTACCTTCAATAAAAGTATTTGAACCGAAAGCCCCACTTCTAAAAAGCTTGCGAATCTCAAAAAACAAAGGCGAAGCTCGTAAAATTAAATTGGCTGTAATTTTTGCTTCTGGATTTGCTTTAATGACATGAGCAACTTCAAGCAAATCACCATTTGTAGTAACAAATGGTTTCTCGACAAAACAACTCACTCCTAAGTTAATGGATTCTATGATGTACTTCTTGTGTAGATGATCAGGTGTTGCGACTACCACTAAATCTAAATTTGAATCAATTTCAATTGGTTGATCATAAAAAGTAACATTTTTTTTGATAGATAATAAAGGGGGCGTAGATAAATTAAATGCCGGATCATATATCTGAATTGATTCTACATGTTGGTTTACATTTAATTCTTCAAAAAGTGCTTGCCCAGCTTTACCATAACCAATCAATGCAACTTTCATACAAAAACCCCAACTTCATTAATGATACCTGATAATTTCCCCCAGGATAGATCATTTGAAAAAATATCTATATTTTGGGAATTGGCAAAGTTATTAATTTTAATTAAATCGGCTGGTAAATCTACGCATAGATTTAAATTCGATAAATCTTGAGCATTTCTAACATTTTGAATTCTATAATCTGCAAAATTTTTATAAAAATAAGAGGTAACATGCTCTTTGTCATACTCAGATAAAATTTTGTTATCTAGAGATTCAAGTGCGGTTCTAGAGATAATTTCAACTGATTGGCCTTTCGGAAAGGTTCTTGGAAAGATATTTGTAACAATGTCGAATTTAGTCGAATTTTTAGAACTTAAAATCATGTTAGATATAACTTCTGGGTGAATTAAAGGAGAGTCAGCACTAATTCGGACAACTTGATCTATATTTTTTTCACGCATAAATCCCAAAAACCTTCCGCGAACATCATTTAATGAACCTCTATAGTAAGGATATTTCTTCTGTGCCAATAACTCTTCAAGCGGGTCATCTGTTAAATCATCTGAAATGAGAACAAATACTTGCAGTCCCGTGTAAGCACATCTTTCTTCTACACATTCAATTAAAGTTTGTCCATTAATTTTTTCTAAAACTTTTCGAGGAAACCTTTTCGATGAAACTCTTGCTTGTATCGCAATAACGGCTTCAGTATTCATGCTCACCCAAAAATAAAATTAATTGGACTTAAATTATTCCGATATTTACTCATTATCGCCAAAATTTGGACTCAATAGCGGCTGCTTTAGCTTCCAGGTAGTTCCATTTTTCTCCCAAATATCTGGCCTTCTGTGAAGATCAATAATTTTAGTAAGTTCAGTTTCATCTATTTCGAGAAACTCTATAGTAGGTTGAATGCTTTCTACAGGATACTCACCGTCATATTTAGATATAAGATCAAATGCGTTTAGTCTATTCATCCGATTTCTTTGAATCTGCCTTGCGCAGTCTCGCAAGCAGCGGCCAAATCCAAACTTTATAAACTGCATGTAATAGTAAAGGTCATCCATTGTATCGTCGAGACTGTCAAAATCTGTAAAAGTTCCATAGGTACGGCCACGATCATTACGGTAAAATTTTATGGATGAATCTACAATTTCTAAATTTCTTACAATATCCCACGGAAAGTAATGCGCAAAATATAATATTTGAATTTTAGATAGGCGCTTTTCGTCAATTAAATACTGCTCTAAATCTTTGACTGTTACAGCGTCATTAACCCAGTTTAAAGGGTCATCACCTATTTGATTTTCGAGAATCTCATCCAAGGTTCGTCGTTTTATACTTTCTTCGCTTAAGATTCGACCACCATACTCAGATTCTCCATGCTCTGCATAGAACACTATAGGAATATTTAGGGCAGATGCGATATTAATTGTCGCAGCGTTTATACCCGCGTTCCAATGAATTTTTGGATCGCCTCGTTCTGTTAAAAATCTTTTGCTCAAATATTTTGAAGTCTTTAAGCTTGGAGAAATAAGTATTGAGTCAAAACCGAAGTTCTGTAGATTTCTTCTATTCATATTGCCAACATGCGTCGGAATTAGAGGTGAAAAAGTTACCAGTAAAGGATTTAAGCCGAGTTCTTCCCTAAGCTTTAATGCAACCGCACTTGAGTCTTTACCACCACTCCAACCAATTACACAATCATAAGTTGGGTTGGAATCCTTTGATTTGCTTTGAGCAACTAATTCAGATAGCTCTACCTTTCTTTGATCCCAATCAATATCGATGCGTTTGTTTCTATTATAAATACAACCGTTACAGTATCCATCTTCTCCAAAAGAAATTCTCGGCCGAGTACTCGGCATGAAGCAACCCTTACAATAAGTAATTTGACTCATAATTCTCGAACATTACCACCATTCTCTATTATTTGTTTTCTCCAAGATAAAATTGTTGAAGTAGTAAGATGATATATATTGCTAGTGCAAATTCCCTTTACATTTTCAATTTCTATTGCATTTAAAGCATGTGTCCAGCGGCCGACACCACCTGAAATTATTATTGGAATTTTGAAGGAATCTGATATTTGTTGAACTACTTTTAAATCAAAACCAGTAAGTGAACCATCAAGAGCAACAGAGTTTAATAAAATTTCACTTCCGGAATTATTTAAAATATTTTTTACTCTTTCGTTTAGTTTGGTTTCAGTTTTTTCACCATTCTCAAAAGTAAATTCTTGCCAATGATCGACCCCAGAGATTATTGATGACTTACCAAATTTTTCAATTGCGTTTTTAACTAATTCATCAGAAGTAGATGAAGTTTGATTGATTATGTACCTATCAGCGCCAAATTCACGATAACGGAGGATGTCATTAATAGAGGAAATACTACCTCCGATTGCCATCGGTAATTGCGATTTACTCATCAGTTTTTCAATAGTAGTAAAAAATAAATTTAAAGTTTCATTAGATCGATTTTTTGAAACATCTATAAACACAATTTCGTCAAAAAAATTTGTGTCGATGAAGGCATCTGTGTACAAATAGTCAGAAACAAAATTTCGAGTTCTACAAACTATTCCGTTGTCAACTAGCACCACTCCAATTATTCGCTTATACATTATCTATTTCCAAGAAGTGCTTTAACATATTTAATCCAGCTAACTGACTTTTTTCTGGGTGAAATTGAACTGCAAAAGTTTTAAATTTATTTAATGCTACAGCAAATCCATTTCCATAACCGCAAGTACCATAAATTTCATTTGTATTTTTTGGAACTAAGACAAAATCATGGTTAAAAAAGGTGTCTACGGTTGAATATTTATTAATCCCTAGGAAGTTATTATTGAATTCAACTTTGTCCCACCCGGTATGTGTGACTCCAATCCCAGCACTCGATTCTAAACTTTCAACAGTCCCAGCAAATATTGCCAGTCCAGCTTTATCGCCACCCTCAAAGCCAACTTCTAACATTATCTGTGCCCCAAGACATATTCCAAGAGTTGGTAACTTCATATCGAGACATCTATGTCTTAACGTTTGCTCGAAATTATTTAATTTTAAGAAATCCATTGCGGTTCCAAAGGCTCCAACGCCAGGAATAATTAAATGATTTGCATCGACAATATCATTCACGGTACGAGCAATTTTTACTTCAGTGTTAATTTGACTTAACACTCTCTTCAGAGAAGGAAGATTACCAAAACCAACCTCTAGTACAGTTACTGTTCTAGATATTTGATCACTCATGGTAGGTAGCCTAACATTTTAAATTTAAAAGACTCCGTAAGAGCCGAAAATTACTATTAAATAATTGGGTATAGTTTAAGATACTTGTTCAAATTAAAAGATGATCTCTTCTCCGGCAACTAATTTCTGTTCTTTAAGCCCTTTTAATATGTGAACTTTACCTTTTCCACTTACTTGCCAATTACTTGAATCACCTCTCTTTGTTAGTGCAGTTAGCTCATCAATTCCCACTAAAATCCCATCACTTGGAATATTTAAAAGTATTTTGGCGGCACTTTCTGGAATCCATTTAAAAAAC
>Ga0114959_10003335_pt1 | contig 12654 bp, 11 predicted proteins | sample C_130625_EF_Meta_FD_87317 | JGI IMG/M metagenome (GOLD analysis project Ga0114959, IMG submission 87317) | Freshwater microbial communities from Lake Croche, Canada to study carbon cycling - C_130625_EF_MetaG | ecosystem: Environmental > Aquatic > Freshwater > Lake | place: Lake Croche, Canada...
ACATTCGCAACGTCGTAGCGGGCGATGCATCGCCTGACGGCAAGGGCGCGCTAGCGATTGAGCGTGGTATTGAAGTGGGCCACATCTTCTACCTGGGCACCAAATACAGCCAGGCCATGAACGCGACCTTCTTAGATGAAAACGGCAAACCCCAGTTCATGGAGATGGGCTGCTACGGCATCGGCATCACCCGCTTGCCAGCAGCGGCCATCGAGCAAAACCACGATGCCAAAGGCATCATCTGGCCCGACGCCATCGCCCCCTTCACGGTGGTGATTTGCCCCATCGGCATGGACCGCAGCGCCGAGGTCAAAACAGCTGCAGAACAGCTCTACTCAGACCTCTTGTCCGCAGGCGTGGACGTCATCCTGGACGACCGTGGCGAGCGTCCAGGCGCCATGTTTGCCGACTGGGAACTCATCGGTGTGCCGCACCGCGTGACCCTGGGCGACAAAGGCCTCAAAGACGGCTTGGTGGAATACCAACACCGCCGTGACCCCGAGGCCACCAAAGTGCCGGCCGCTGAGCTGCTTGGGCTCTTGAAAGCCAAACTTAGCCTGTGAGGTACAGCATGGCTGTCGCTGCCCGGCTGCGTCAGTCATGTTTTGGCTTGCTGTGCACCTGGGCTGCCTGTGGTGTTTTGGCCGGCCCCCAACGCGAAGAACCGCTGGCTGATGCTGTTCGAACCGCCTTGAGTGCGGCCATCGGGCAGCAAGGTCCGCCCGAGCAGGTGCATACCGACGCGCAGTCAGAGCAAGCCTTTGCCGCTTGGCTTGGACATACCCATAGTGTGTTGCGCCAGCGTCTTCGCCCACGAGGCCAGTCCGGTACCCGTGACAAAGCGCATGGAGGGCCAAGCCCGTCGGCACCCAGCCATGAACTCGACGCCGAGAGCTTGCAGCGTGAGTTCCTCAGCACAGTGTGGTACGAGAGCCAGCGCGCAGGGCTCGATCCAGCTTGGGTGCTGGGCTTGATTCAGGTGGAAAGCGGATTTCGAAAATTTGCCATCAGCAGCGCCGGGGCGCGCGGCTACATGCAGGTCATGCCGTTTTGGACGCGCGTGCTGTCAGACGGCGATGCCAGCCAACTGTTTCACGCCCAGGCCAATGTGCGCTTTGGTTGCGTGATCTTGCGTCACTACCTCAATCTCGAGCGCGGCGACTTGACGCTCGCCTTGGGGCGCTACAACGGCAGCCGCGGTCAAAGCGCTTACCCGATGGCTGTGTTGGCAGCCAGCAAGGCCTGGCGACCTCGCTAGCAGGATGTGGCTTTAGCCGTTCAAGGCCTTGGCCAGCTCACCGGATTCGTACATCTCCATCATGATGTCTGAACCGCCAATGAACTCGCCCTTGACGTAGAGCTGCGGAATGGTAGGCCAGTTGCTGTATTCCTTGATGCCTTGGCGTATCTCGGCGTCATCCAGCACATTCACGGTTTTGATGGCTTTGGGCTCAACGCCGCAGGCCTTCAAGACTTGAATGGCACGGCCTGAAAAGCCACACATGGGAAAACTTGCGCTGCCCTTCATAAACAGCAGCACCTCGTTGCCTTTGACCAATTCATCTATGCGTTGTTGTACTTCACTCATCGTCACCCTCCAAACTAAAAGCAGATTATTTCATTGTCGCCCAGCGCCCGCCCGTGCAGCGCAAGATGCCCGCAAGGTCAGGGCGGCTTTGTACCTGTTCAAACCCAGCGTTAAGAAGCAGATCTTGCACGGCCAAGGCCTGGTCAAAGCCGTGCTCCATCAGCAGCCACCCGCCCGGGCACACATGTGAGCGCGCTTGTTGCACGATCTGTCGAATGTCGTCTAAACCGTCGTGGCCAGACACCAAAGCTTGCAAGGGCTCATGCTGCAAGGTTCGCAAGTGCGGGTCATGGTCGGCCACATAAGGGGGGTTGGACACGATGGCGTCAAACTGCGCATCGCCCAAAGGCGCACACCACGAGCCCTGCCGCCAAGTGATGGCCAAGGCCAGCCGCTCGGCATTAGCTTGGGCCACGGCCAGGGCGTCAGCGCTCAGGTCAGTCGCCCAGACCTGGGCGTCTGGGCGGCAGTGTTTCAGGCCCAAGGCAATGGCACCGCTGCCTGTGCCCAGGTCCACCACCTGAGGCGCGGGCACGTCGGCCAAGCAGCTCAAGGCCCATTCCACCAACACCTCGGTGTCCGCGCGTGGGTCAAGCGCACGCGCATCCACCCAAAGAGAAAGGCCAAAAAACTCTTTCTGGCCAGTGATGTAGGCCATGGGTTCATTTGCCAAGCGGCGCGCCACCTGCGCTTGAAACGTCAAGTGCACATCAGGATCGACGGCGTCGGCGCCATGGCTGAGCAGCCAAACTCGGTCATGCAACGCACGGCCCAGGCCGTGCAACAACAGCATTTGGGCCTCCAGACGGGTCACCCCTTGATGCTGTGCCCAATTCAAAGCACTCTGCACGGTGACAGAGGGCTGATCCCCTGCAAGCACGTTCAAGATGTTCACGCAGCGCCCGGGTCCAAGGCTTGCAATTGCTCGGCTTCATGGGCGTGACGCAAGGCCTGCAAGGGCTCGGTCAAGTCACCCTCCATGATCAGATTGAGCTTGTACAAGGTGAGGTTGATGCGGTGGTCGCTCCAACGCCCTTGTGGAAAGTTGTAGGTGCGAATGCGGTCGCTGCGGTCGCCACTGCCAATCAGCCCTTTGCGCAACGCTGCGTCTTTGGCGGCACGCTCGCTGCGCTCTTTTTCCTGAATGCGTGCGGTCAACACCCGCAGGGCTTGCGCTTTGTTGCTGTGCTGGCTGCGGCCGTCTTGGCACTCCGCCACGATGCCGGTGGGCAAGTGGGTGATGCGCACCGCTGAATCGGTCTTGTTGATGTGCTGTCCACCCGCGCCGCTGGCACGGTAGGTGTCGATGCGCAGGTCGGCCGGGTTGATCTTGACCGCTTGTGCCTCATCGGGTTCGGGCATCACTGCCACCGTGCAGGCGCTGGTGTGGATGCGGCCCTGGGTTTCGGTGGCGGGTACACGCTGCACGCGGTGGCCACCCGACTCGAATTTGAGCTGCCCATACACACCGTCTGTGCCGTTGGGGCTTTCTAGCCTCACCACCACTTCTTTGAAGCCGCCCAAGTCGCTGGGTGATTCGCTGACCAGCTCGGTGCGCCAGCCCTGGCGCTCGGCATGGCGGGTGTACATGCGCAACAAATCAGCGGCAAACAGCGCTGACTCATCACCGCCGGTGCCTGCGCGAATTTCTAAAAATGCGGGGCGCGCATCATCTGGGTCTTTGGGCAACAACATGCGCTGCAACTCGGTTTCAAGTTGCGTCAACTCAGCTTGGGCGTGGGCAACTTCCTCCTCTGCCATGGCTCGCATATCGGTGTCATCTGCACCGTCTTGCAGCATTTGTTGCGCCGCGTGCAGGTCAGATTCACGCTGTTGGTAGCGGGCATAACGCCCGGCGGTTGCGGTCACGTCGGTGTGCTCGCGCGACAAGGCCAAAAACTGGGTCATGTCTTTCATGATGTCTTCACGCGACAACAAAAAGTCCAGCTCTGCCAGACGTTGCGCATAGCGCTCAAGTTGAGCGCGCAAGAAGGCTTTCATGGTCAAACTTCGCGCCGGGTTAAGCCAAGTAATGCCCGCGAAAACACGAGATCATCCAGCTGCGCGTTCATGGTTTGCTGCGCAAAAAGAAATGCTCAATGGCATGGCGGGCAAGTTCGCGAGCCTGGAGGTCGCTGGCATGCAACTCGGCCATCGCGCCATGGAGCATTTTTTGGGTCAAGCCACGCGACATCGCTTCGAGCACCGCGTCCACATCATCGCCCTTGGCCAGCAGCTTGCGCGCGCGGGCCATTTCGGCAGTGCGCCAGGCTTCGGTTTGGGCATTGAGTTGTTGAATCAGTGGCACGTTGCTGCGCTGCTCTAGCCAATGGGCAAAGTTCTGCACCCCCACGTCAATGATGGCCTCGGCTTGGGCCACCGCCGCTTGGCGGTTGGCTTGGCCGGTTTGCACCACCTCTGACAAATCGTCCACGGTGTAGAGGTACACGTCTTCCAGCGATTTCACCTCAGGCTCGATGTCGCGTGGCACGGCTAAGTCGACCATGAACATCGGACGGTGCTTGCGTTGTCGAAGTGCGCGGTCTACAGCGCCTAAGCCAATCAAGGGCAGGGTGCTGGCGGTGCAGCTGACGACGATGTCAAACTCATACAGGCGATGCGGTAGGTCTGACAAGCGCATCACCTCACCGCCAAATTGGAGCGCCAATTTTTCACCGCGCTCGAGGGTGCGGTTGGCAATGGCCAAGGATTTGGGTTGTTTGGCCGCAAAGTGGGTGGCACACAGCTCAACCATTTCGCCGGCGCCTACAAATAGCACCTTGGTTTGCGCCAAGTCTTCAAACAATTGCCCGGCCAGGCGAACAGCCGCCGCCGCCATGCTGATCGAATGGGCGCCAATGTCGGTCGAGCTGCGCACCTCTTTCGCCACAGCAAAGGTACGCTGAAACAGTTGGTTCAAGGTGGTGCCCAAGGCGCCTGCTTCCGAGGCGGCACGTACCGCGTCCTTCATTTGCCCAAGAATTTGCGGCTCGCCCAAGACCATGGAATCTAAGCCGCTGGCGACACGAAAAGCGTGTCGTGCGGCTTCGCTTTCAGACAGCTCATAGGTGTGTCCTAGCAGGGCCTCCATTGGCACACCGCCCGACTCTGCCAACCAAGCCAAGGTCTCTTGCAGTTGGTTGTGCGTGCCTGCGCCATAAATTTCGGTCCGGTTGCAGGTGGACAAGATTGCCACTTCACTGTCGCTTGTGAAAGTGTTGCGCAGCGTGGTGAGACTGGGCCCCATTTGGTCGACTGCAAATGCAAATCGACCCCGCAGGTCCAGCGGTGCTGTGTTGTGATTGAGGCCAAGAGCCCAGACTGCCATAGCCATAGATTATAAAATTTGTCGCATGGGTCCTTACGAACAGCTCATTCACGCCCTCAACTTCATGGCCCCAGCCTGGGGCCTGGCCCTTTTTTGCGCCATCTGCGCGCGCAGCATGACCCGTTTAGGCTTGCCGCGTGCACCCTGGCGAGTTCGCACACAAGTGTGGGTCAATGGCGTGTTGGGTGTTGTTGTGCTGTCGGCTGGTTTGATGTGGTGGGGGGCGGACGGCAAGATGGCCACGTGGAGTGCCTTGGTGTTGGTGTCAGCCACCTGCCAATGGCTGATGTGCCAAGCCTGGCGCCGCTAGATGCCGCACAAGGCGTAGGGCTGTGGTGCCCTGCGGTAACATCCATTCCCCTCTCGCGCACCCCCCACCATGAACGCTCCCACCTCGCTGAATCATCTGCTCGCCTTGGCCGAAGAGAGTCCACGGCTGCGCGAAATCCCTTACAACTACACCTCGTTTTCCGACCGCGAAATCGTGCTGCGCTTGCTCGGTTCTCAGGCCTGGGATTGGTTGCTGCGATTGCGCCAAGAACGCCGCACGGGACGTTCGGCGCGCATGCTCTACGAAGTGTTGGGTGACATTTGGGTGGTTCAGCGTAACCCTTACCTACAAGACGACTTGCTGGACAACCCAAAGCGTCGTTCACAACTTGTTGAGGCTTTGCACCATCGCCTGGGCGAGGTGCAGGGGCGCCGAACTCCCTCAGAGGATGCCGAGCGCGACGCACTGGTCGGGCAGTTGTTGTCAGCCGCATCAAACGCCGTAGAAGCCTTCAATGTTCAATTTGAAGCCATTGCCGCCTTGCGCAAAAAAACCGCGCGTTTGCTCAACAAACACACCGCCGGCGACAACATCAAGTTTGACGCGTTGTCGCGCGTGTCGCATGTGACCGACGCCACCGACTGGCGGGTCGAGTACCCGTTTGTTGTGCTCACCCCTGACACCGAGGCCGAAATGGCCAAGTTGGTCAAAGCTTGCATTGATTTGGGTCTCACCATCGTTCCACGTGGCGGCGGCACGGGCTACACCGGTGGCGCCATTCCCTTGACCTGGAAGAGCGCGGTCATCAACACCGAAAAGCTCGAAGCCATGTCGCAGGTCGATGTGCGCGACTTGCCGGGCGTGGATCACCCCGTGCCCACCATCTGGACCGAAGCGGGTGTGGTCACGCAACGCGTGGCCGATGCAGCGGAGCGTGCCGGCTTTGTGTTTGCGGTTGACCCGACCTCGGCAGAAGCCTCGTGCATTGGCGGCAACATCGCCATGAACGCAGGCGGTAAAAAGGCGGTGCTTTGGGGTACCGCCCTCGACAATTTGGTCAGCTGGCGGATGGTCACTCCCGATGCGCAGTGGCTCGAAGTCACCCGCGTCGGGCACAACCTGGGCAAGATCCATGACGCCGAGATGGTCAGGTTTGACTTGCAGTACTTCGAAGCCGATGGCAAAACCCCCATCCGCCAAGAGCGCCTGGACATCCCGGGCCCCTCATTCCGCAAAGCGGGTCTGGGCAAAGACGTCACCGACAAGTTCTTGAGCGGCTTGCCTGGCATTCAAAAAGAAGGCTGCGACGGCTTGATCACCAGCGCCCGCTGGATTTTGCACCGCATGCCACAGCACACCCGCACCGTGTGCATGGAGTTTTTTGGCAATGCCAAAGACGCTGTGCCTAGCATCGTGGATGTCAAAGACTTCATGTTTGCCGAGCAAAAGCGCAGCGGCGTCTTGCTGGCCGGTTTGGAGCACCTGGACGACCGCTACCTGCGCGCGGTGGGCTACGCCACCAAAAGCAAGCGCGGTGGCTTGCCCAAGATGGTGTTGATTGGTGACATTGCGGGCGACGACGCCGATGCGGTGGCACGCGTGACCTCTGAAGTGGTGCGTTTGGCCAACTCGCGCAGCGGTGAAGGCTTTGTGGCCATCAGCCCCGAGGCGCGTAAAAAGTTCTGGCTCGACCGCAAGCGCACCGCGGCCATCAGTCGCCACACCAACGCCTTCAAGATCAACGAAGACGTGGTCATCCCGCTGCCGCGCATGGCCGAGTACACCGATGGCATTGAGCGCATCAACATCGAGCTGTCCTTGCGCAACAAGATTGCCTTGTGCGATGCGCTGGACGAATTTTTTGCCCGTGGCAACCTGCCCTTGGGCAAGTCGGACGACGCGGCCGACATCGCCTCGCCCGAGTTGCTGGAAGACCGTGTCAGCCAGGCCCGTGCTTTGATTGCCGAGGTGCGTGCGCTTTGGCAGCAGTGGCTGCACGATTGCGACGCTTTGTTCGTGCCTTTGCAAGACCACAGCCTGCGTGCCAGCTGGAAAACCCAAATCCGTGCGGTATTACAAAACATCTTCAATGGGGGGGCCTTCTTGCCCATTTTGGACGAGTGCAACGCCATTCACCAGCGCGTGCTCAAGGGGCGTGTCTGGGTGGCCCTGCACATGCACGCGGGCGATGGCAATGTGCACACCAATATCCCAGTCAACAGCGACGACTACGCCATGCTGCAAACCGCGCATGAAGCCGTGGCCCGCATCATGACCTTGGCGCGTTCGCTCGACGGCGTGATCTCAGGCGAACACGGCATTGGCATCACCAAACTCGAGTTTTTGACCGACGCCGAGTTGCAACCTTTCGCCGACTACAAAGCCCGTGTCGATCCCGAAGGTCGCTTCAACAAAGGCAAACTGCTGCGCAACAACGACGCCGATGTCAACTTGCGTCACGCGGATTTGAGCCAGGCCTACACCCCGAGCTTTGGCTTGATGGGCCATGAGTCACTCATCATGCAACAGTCCGACATTGGCGCCATCGCTGCCAGCGTCAAAGACTGTTTGCGTTGCGGCAAGTGCAAGCCGGTGTGCGCCACCCATGTGCCCCGCGCCAATTTGCTCTACAGCCCACGTAACAAAATTTTGGCCACGTCGCTGCTCGTGGAGGCCTTTTTGTACGAAGAGCAAACCCGCCGTGGTGTGTCGATCAAGCATTGGCAAGAGTTTGAAGACGTGGCCGACCACTGCACCGTATGCCACAAGTGTTTGACGCCTTGTCCGGTCAACATCGACTTTGGCGATGTCTCCATGAACATGCGCAACCTGTTGCGCAAGATGGGGCAGAAAACTTTCCGTCCCGGCAACGCCGCCGCCATGTTGATGCTCAACGCCACCAACCCTGAAACCATCAAGCTGGTTCGCGCCGGCATGGTGGGCGTGGGCATGAAGCTGCAACGCCTGGCCAACGATGTGTTGAAGTTGGTGGCGCGCAAGCAAACCAGCGCACCGCCCGCTTCAGTCGGTGCAGCGCCGATCAAAGAGCAGGTGATCCACTTCATCAACAAAAAAATGCCGGGTGGCTTGCCCAAAAAGACTGCCCGCGCATTGTTGGACATTGAAGACAAAGACTACGTGCCCATCATCCGAAATCCGCAAACCACCACCTCAGACACCGAGGCCGTGTTCTATTTTCCAGGGTGTGGCTCAGAGCGCTTGTTCAGCCAAGTGGGTTTGGCCACTCAAGCCATGCTGTGGCATGCCGGTGTGCAAACCGTGTTGCCACCGGGTTATTTGTGTTGCGGTTATCCGCAGCGCGGCAGTGGCCAGTTTGATAAAGCAGAAAAAATCATCACCGACAACCGTGTGCTGTTTCACCGTGTGGCCAACACCCTCAACTACCTCGACATCAAGACCGTGGTGGTGAGTTGTGGCACTTGTTTTGACCAGTTGCAGGGCTACCAGTTTGACAAAATTTTCCCGGGTTGCCGCATTGTCGATATCCACGAGTACCTGCTGGAAAAGAACATCACGCTCGACACCAGCCAGCAAGGGGCCTACCTGTACCACGACCCCTGCCACAGCCCGATGAAGCAGCAAGACCCGATGAAAACGGTCAAGTCCTTGGTGGGCGACACCGTGCTCAAAAGCGACCGATGCTGCGGCGAGTCGGGCACCCTGGGCGTGACGCGCCCAGACATTGCCACGCAAGTGCGTTTCCGCAAGGAAGAAGAAATCCGCAAAGACGAAACCGCCCTGCGCGCCATCACGGGCGATGCAACGGCTAACGTCAAAATCTTGACCAGCTGCCCCAGCTGTTTGCAAGGCTTGAGTCGGTATGGCGACGACTTGCAAAACGGCTTGCTCGAAGCCGACTACATCGTGGTCGAAATGGCCCGCAAAATTTTGGGTGAACAGTGGATGCCCACCTATGTCGCCCAAGCCAATGCCGGTGGCATTGAGCGCGTGTTGGTCTAAATCAGGAATTCACACCATGGCTGGTTTAGACAAAAACACCCCCACCCCGCAAGACATCACCGTGCATGGTGCGACCCGCGTGCTGGAGGTGAGCTTTTCGGATGGTGCGTCGTTTCGCATTCCTTTTGAGCTGATGCGTATCTACAGTCCCTCGGCTGAGGTACAGGGCCACGGTCCTGGCCAAGAGATCTTGCAAACCGGTAAACGCGATGTCACCTTGACCGAGCTCGCACCGATTGGCAACTACGCGGTACAACCCAGCTTCAGCGATGGTCACGACACCGGCATCTTCTCGTGGGAATACCTTTACTTTCTCGGGTCCCAGCAAGACCAGTTGTGGGCGGACTACGAGCGCCGTTTGAAAGAAGCAGGCGTCATGCGTGATGCATCCATGCCCGAGGCTGCAGGTCCGGGCTGCGGGCACTCTCACTGATACCATTGAGAAATATGAGCAGCACCCATTTCGGTTTCAAAACGGTCGACGAAACAGACAAAGCACGTCATGTGCGTGGCGTGTTTGACTCGGTGGCATCCAAGTATGACGTCATGAACGACCTGATGTCCATGGGCTTGCACCGCGTTTGGAAGCGTTACACCGTCATGGTGGCCGATCTGCGCGAAGGCCACCAAGTGCTCGACATTGCGGGTGGTACGGGCGACTTGGCCATGGCCTTTGCCCAAGAAGTGGGCAAAACCGGCTGCGTGGTGCATACCGACATCAACCTAGCCATGTTGACCACCGGACGTGATCGTTTGCTAGACCACGGGCTGACCTTGCCTACCTTGGTGTGCGATGCTGAAAAATTGCCTTTCCCTGACAAGCACTTTGATGTGGTGAGTGTGGCCTTTGGTCTGCGCAACATGACCCACAAAGATGTGGCGCTCAAAGAGATGTGCCGCGTGCTCAAGCCCAACGGCAAATTGCTGGTGTTGGAGTTCTCCAAAGTGGCAAAGCCCCTAGAAAAAGCCTACGACTGGTATTCTTTTAATATCTTGCCCAAACTAGGGCAGTGGGTCGCCGGCGACGACGCCAGCTACCGCTACCTGGCCGAATCGATTCGCATGCACCCCAGCCAAGAAGACTTGAAGGCCTTGATGAAAACCTGTGGCTTTGGCCATGTGGACTTTCACAACATGAGCGCTGGCGTGGTGGCCTTGCATGTGGGGATCAAGTGTTAATTCCTTTGGTATTTTTGGAGACAAGACAATGAAAATTTGGTCCGCTGTGTTGGTCATTGCTTTGGCTTTGACGAGTTTGCACGCCGACGCTGCCAAGCGTTTGGGTGGTGGGAAATCCATGGGTCAGCAGTCCAACAACGTGACTCAGCGCGATGCAGCCAAACCTGCGCCTGCTGCTGCGCCCAATGCCGCACCTCAAGTGGCCCCAGCGGCGCCCGCTGCACCCGCTGCGGCTCCCAGCCGTTTTGGCGGCATGGGCGGCATGATCGGCGGACTGGCCGCTGGTTTGGGACTGGCGTGGTTGGCTCACTCGATGGGCTTTGGCGCTGAATTTGGCCAATTCTTGATGTTCGGTTTGATCGCTCTGGTGGTGATGATGGTCATTGGCATGGTCATGCGCCGTCGCCAACCCGAGTCTGCCCAGCCCAGCCCTTATGCGTTTGAAGGCGCAACGCCGCCTGCGGAACCTCGCAGCATGCCGCAATACAACCCCCGCAACGTGGGCAACGATGCCTCGGCCCGTCCCGTGGATACCGACCCCCGCTACACGCCCGGTGCCGCAGGGACGGGTGCAGTCATTGGTTCTGGTTTGGCAAGTCATCCGTCCTGGGGCATACCGTCTGACTTTGACGCAGTGGGGTTTGTCAACGCTGCCAAACAAAACTTCCATACCTTGCAGCAAGCTTGGGACCTTTCCGATGTGAGCACCTTGCGCTCGATGATGACCGACAGCATGGTCGAGGAAATCAAAGCCCAATTGGCCGAACGTGAAACCACCTCCACCGGCCAACCCAATCACACCGAAGTGGTGATGTTGGACGCGCAATTGCTGGGCATCGAAGAGGTAGGTGCCGCTTACTTGGCCAGCGTTGAGTTTTCCGGCTTGATCCGTGAGGAGCCTTCTGCAGGCCCAACGCCATTCCGAGAAGTCTGGAACATGACCAAACCCAAAGATGGCAGCTTGGGTTGGTTGGTGGCAGGCGTTCAAGCCCTGCAATAAACAGGTCCATGGCCTGGCCGTCTTAAGAGACGCGCAAATACAAGGAATAATTGGGGACTATGGCCACACAGTCCCCTTTTTCTTGGTTGAGTGATGTTGCAGACAAACTGCGCACCCACCTTCCCATCGACTTACCTCAAGCTTTGATGCCACCGCCTTGGGCGGTAAAAGAGTTGCAACAGCGCGTTGTCTTGTTTCTCAACCATGTCTTGATGCAAGAGCCGCTGGCGCGTGAACGCTTGCAGCGTCAACGGGGGCGCCGCGTGCGTTTGCATTGGCGCGACCAACTGTTTGAATGCCAATTCACGCCAGCAGGCTTGCTGGACTTGGCCGCGACCGATCAAGCGGCAGCTTCGCCGGACCTGGTGTTGCGTCTCAGTGAAGACTCTCCTTTTGTTTTGGCCCGCACCCTCATGCAAGGCGATAAACCCGCGATCCGTATTGAGGGTGATGTGCAGTTGGCTGCTGAAGTGAATTGGCTGATCGACCATGTGCGCTGGGACGTGGAAGAAGATTTGGCGCGACTGATCGGCGATGCGCCGGCGCACACACTGGCCCAAATCGGGCGTCGTGGGGTGGCTGCACTGCGTCACTTTGTACAACACGCTGCGACACCGAAGGCTTCGTCATGACCCGCTTGTTTCGCGGTGTGTACATCGTCTTCATCGTCTTGCGCTACGGCTTAGACGAGCTGGTGTTGACCAGTTTTCAAACACCCGGCTTGCGCTTGCTGGCGCGCATTGTGTCGGTCGGACGCGACTTGCGTGCGCCGCGTGGCCAGCGTTTGCGTGAAGCCCTGGAACACCTGGGCCCCATCTTTGTGAAGTTTGGACAGGTCTTGTCCACCCGTCGCGATTTGTTGCCCCCTGACATCGCCGATGAATTGGCCTTGTTACAAGACCGCGTGCCGCCGTTTCCTTCGAGCGTGGCTGTCGACACCATTGAACGTTCTTTTGGCCGTCCGTTGGCGGATGTGTTCGTTGAGTTCACCCATCAGCCTGTGGCCAGTGCCTCGATTGCCCAAGTGCACTTTGCGGTGGCCAAAGACCGCCAAGGTCAGTTGCGTGATGTGGCCGTGAAAGTGTTGCGTCCAGGCATGCTGAGCGTGATCGACAAAGACCTGAGCTTGATGCGCATGATGGCGGCTTGGGTCGACCGCCTGTCGGCGGATGGCAAGCGTTTGAAGCCTCGTGAAGTGGTCGCAGAGTTTGACAAATACCTGCACGACGAACTGGATTTGGTGCGTGAAGCCGCCAATGCCGCGCAACTGCGTCGCAACATGGAAGGGCTCAATCTGGTGTTGATTC
>Ga0114959_10003336_pt1 | contig 12653 bp, 22 predicted proteins | sample C_130625_EF_Meta_FD_87317 | JGI IMG/M metagenome (GOLD analysis project Ga0114959, IMG submission 87317) | Freshwater microbial communities from Lake Croche, Canada to study carbon cycling - C_130625_EF_MetaG | ecosystem: Environmental > Aquatic > Freshwater > Lake | place: Lake Croche, Canada...
AAACAAATAAAAAACAAATAAATAATAATTTTCATATTTTATATAACAAATAACAAATAACAAAATAAAAACTTTTTTTTATATAACATCAAGAATGGGAACCCAAGGAGTATTTGGTTACATTATAGGAAGAAAAAAGCGTCTAACACATGTTGACACAAATGCGGATTTACTCTGGCAAATAGGAGTTAGAGAGATATATGTATTAATGAAACATTACAATTTAAAAGATTCCCTTCAAAAAGCATTTGAAACAATAAAACCAATAAAATTAGATTCAAAGCCCAAGCCAACTGATACAGAAAAATGCAAAATATTTGCCAACTTCGAAAATAATATAAATGAACCAAGTTGGCAACAACTTTTATACTACTGTCAAAATAGTTATATTAATTTACTACAGTCAGGTTACATCCTCAACCAAAAAGACGAATATGGTTATACATTTATATTAGACTTTAACAAAGGCATAGCAATCTTTAAAAGACAAGAAACTATCCTACAGTCCGCAACTATTGAAGAAATAATGGAATTTAATGATATGCCAACAAAAGTGCTCTCAGAAATAATAACGGATATGCAAATAAGATTCAAAACCTGGTTCCAACAATTCTCCTCCATAAAAGAAGAGCTAGAACAGTTACAAAATTTAAAACAAAATGCTCAACAACAATGTGCACAAAATATAGTAGATAAAATAGACAAATTAATCGATGAAAAAGAGTGGGACAAAAAACAATTAATATTAAATAGGAGAGAAGTATACAATAGATTAAAGGTTCTAGACCTTATAGAAGATGATTTTTGAAAAAAAAAAGTATACTTTACTGCGATTATTTTTATGTTTTAACATATTTATTAAAATAGCTTGTCAATAATCCTTGTAGCAAAGCGAATACGCACATTACTACCACTATTTTTATAAAATCTTTTTTACTGGGTAGTTCGAGTTTTGTTTCTTTATTACTAAATCTACCAATATTATAGTGAATCATATTCTCAAAAATGTTTACGAATAAATAGACCAAAAATGAGATAGCAATGATATGGAAGCTTGCACCCGAAGTAATATACATTATATAATAATACAATATATAATGTATATTATTTCTGAAAAAGGTTATAAAATAATTATTTAAAGACAAAAAAATAAATATTTATATAAAATGTCAAACTTTCTTAACAATCAAAATGCACAACTTGCACAGAACTTATTGCAAATTTATGACCGTGTTATGTATTTAAAATTATATGTAGATTCCAATGATAATGACCTAAAAAGTCAATATGTAAATGCAGCAATAAATCACAATAACAAACTTAAAAATATTCCAACCTGTATTGATGCAGGGTTTGATTTATTTACACCTGGAAATTGTGAAAAAGAAAAAAATGTGTATGGAGACAAGATTCGTTTTTTTGGTCCAAATTGGGATGTAATAAGTCCAGTAAATAAATTGGATTTAAATGTTTGCTGCTCAGCACAAATGTTTACAGATACTGGTAAACAATTCAATACAGGTTATTATATGTATCCACGTTCTTCAATTTCAAAGACGCAATTGAGACTTGCAAATGCAACAGGAATTATTGACGCAGGATATCGTGGTCACCTTATGGGTATGTTTGATGTTGTAAATATTCCGTCTGACGAATCAGATGATATTGATGCAGATTATTTTGGTAAAAAATTTGACCGTTATTTACAAATATGTGCGCCAAATCTTGCACCCATTATTATTGAGATAGTGGAAACAAAGGAAGAATTAGGAGAGCCTACTGCTAGAGGAGATGGAGGGTTTGGCTCAACAGGGCGTTAAATTACACACAAATATTGATTATATCGTATATAATTATTTTTCTGTTTAGATTCGTATAAAACTTGTTAGTTGATAGATTTTTTAATTTTACATCTTTACTTTAGTAAAAAATTTATTTGCTTATATTATATAATATGAGTTGTAAGGTAAATGAGAACGGAGAAGCAATATTTTCAACGCAAACATATATTGATTTTATAGGAGGTTTTGAATATTGTAATGATTTAAGGTCAATAAATATTCCAGAACATATTAAGACTATAGAAAAAGATGCATTTAAATATTGTTCAGGTTTGACAGAAATAGTTATTCCAGGAAACGTTAAAAATATTGGTGTTAGTGCATTTGAAGACTGTTATAATTTAACGTCAATAATTATTGAAGACGGTGTTAAAAATATTGGTGATAATGCATTTGCAAAATGTCTTGAATTAACAGAAATAGTTATTCCAAAAAGTGTTGAAAATATTGGTCGTAATGTATTTGCAGTTTGTCGTAAATTAAATACAATAATTATTGAAGATGGTGTGAAAACTATCGGTAATAATTCATTTGCAAATTGTCCTGAATTAACACAAATAGTTATTCCAAAAAGTGTTAAAAATATTGGTCGTAATGCATTTTCAGATTGTCGTAAATTAACGTCAATATTTATTGAAGACGGTGTTGAAAATATTGGTGATAAAGCATTTGAATATTGTTCAAATTTAACAGAAATAGTAATTCCAAAAAGTGTAAAAACAATTGGTAGTAAAATATTTTTACGGTGTAAAAGCTTGAATAAAATAACTATTGGTGAACAATTTTATTCTAAAGAAGAATTAGAAAGAATTATTGGCACTGAAGAAATTGAATGGAATGATGAAAGTAATAACTTTTATTCAAAAAGAGAAAATAATGAGATAATTGAAATTATCAACAGTGATACTCTATCAGCAATTCCTATTCTAAAAGGCGGAGTTAAAAGAAAAAACAAAACAAAAAAGAATAAAACAAAGAAAGGTAAAATGAAGAAGATTAAATCTCATAAAAGAAAATAAATGAATAAAATTACAAATTACACCGACCGGAAAGACTAGAAAAATATGTATCCAAGAATAACAATACACGAAAAATCAAGAAGAATTAATTTACACCTTTTCTCATATAAAATAGGCATTCTACACCTTTGAAGATTCAAAACAGCACCCTTTATTAAAATATTACTGTATTCTCAATCTTCTTTCTCAAAAAAAAACAAATATTTATTTAGACAATTACAAATTACAAATTACAAATTAGAGGCTATTATTTTCCACATCGGCGAGCTTCCAGTAAGGGTCCATATCGTTTTCCATATTGACGCGATGATTGTAAGCATCAATATCCATATCAGCAGGATAAGAAATTTCGAGGCGCTCCCAGTAAGCCTCCATATCCATATGAGGATGGCGAGCATACGGATTTCCTAGCTCCACAAATTCAATCTCACCTGTATTCGGATTGAAGACTCCGATTTCGTGACGGGTATACGCGTCAAACACTTGATTTTCCCTTGACAACAAGTAGAGGTGACCGTTCTTCCACTCATATACAGTGACTTTTATTTTGGTTTCTGCCGCTTGACTAATATATTCAAGAGCATCCACATTTTGCTGTGCGTCGTTATCGTAACAGCTAGCCGCATGTTCGTCGACAATGAGAACGTCATTTTGCAGTTCACTCTCCACACAAGTATCCATATCCAAGTTCATAGTAGGAGTAGACATTTTCGTTTGGCTGATTATGAATTACAGAATTTGAAAAAATTCGTTTCAATTTTTTTTTACAATCCGATAAATAATAAAGAAAGACAAAATTATTTATCAAGAACCAATCACTTATCCGGGTTTTTAGAAAAATTCCCAAAATCAAAATTTACATTCCTTAAAATAGGTAAACCTTGAAGTTTCCTTTCATTTTTTTACGCAGTTATAAGAAAGGTGCGGTTTTAAATATTCAATGGTCTAAATGAAAAAAGGTGTAAATTAAGTATTTTTAACGTCACTAACTTTATTTGAATTTTTGTTATTTTTTGTATTATTTCTTTGTCTTAAACATTTAATAAATTTACTAAATCTTTTAGAGTCAAAAGTATCACAGTCTTCTTTTTTCAAATTTTGTCTATTTTTTCTTGTTTTTTTACTATTTTTCTTATTTCTTTCAATATTTTTCTTTTTCCTTTCAAGATTTTTCTTAGTGGGCATATTATTAAATTATAAAAATATTAATAATTTAATAATATATGAAGTTTACAATAACTAATCTAAAGAATTTATTTAATGAAGAAAATAAAACAAGTCTAATTGGGCTCTTGACAATACTAATAGGATTATGGTTAGTCCTATATTTTGTTCCGGAGTTATTCAATTCTCTCTTTGGAACACTTTTAGGTAATTTTATACTCATAATAATTGCTTTACTTACCTTATCCCATGATATAAGATATGGAATTATAGTAAGTATTATAATAATTGTAATTTATAGATTTATACAATTAACTAAAAATAAATCAAAAGAAGGTTTTAATCAGCAGGAAACCAAAGATTTTCTTTTAATTCAAAATACTATAAATCCAAAAATTATTTTTGATACAAAAATGATTGAGAAAAACCAAGCAAGTCAAGAGGAATTAGAATACTTTAATAAAAATGGAAAATGGCCTTGGTCAGAAAAAACCAAAGAATTATATTTGGAAGCCATTAAACGAAATCCATTTGTTCGTGTATCTCCTCAAAGCTCATTAAATTATGCAATGACTATCTATAATGAAAAGGCCATTTTGATGATTCTCTCTTATCAAACAAAAGAAGGGCAATTTTTACTAAATGGCGTCTTAATTCAAGACCCTTCAGGAAATGCAAAAGAAGATTTACCAAGCGGATTTGGTGATTTCCCTTATATAGCTGGTCTAATTGGTAGAAAAAATGATGATATAATCAAATGCAACATGTCAAAACCAAATGGTGCGACATTAGAAAGAATAACATATACAGGAAAGGGGGGAATCTATGGAGAACAAACTTCCAAAGTAACACCAATAGACTATCATAATTTGGAAAATATAATTCCGGGCTTTACATTTTTAAATGGTCCGTGCAATCCATGTGTTTCCATTAACGAAAATCCAGATTATTCATGTCCATTTAAATTAACAGTAAAAAATAAGCCGCCATTTATAAGCGATGTATGGCAGACTTTATGGAATATTAATGATAATCCTTTACAATCAATGCCTTCCTTTTTAAATGAAAATATAAATCAGGACAAATTTCCAATATTAAGTGAATTACAATCAGAATTATTGAAACAAAATACTTAATTACTAAAACAATTTTTTTAGTCCATAAAATCAAAAAATCTGGATTCCAAAAATTCATTGGCTGTAAAGTAATCATTAAATTGAGTTACAAACTGATATTTACTATTGCGAAGTGGAATACTAACTTTAATTGTTTTTTCTAAAATTCGAATATCGAATACATCAGTCTCATATCCAACTTTTGTATAGCATATTCGGTTCATTTCATTATGAATAAGATGCCAACCGTGTTCCCTGACCATTTCATCAAATAATAGAAACCCTTTGTTTTTAATTTCAGAAGGAATTGACGACTGATTATCCTGTAAAAAACTATGATGCATTTTATAAATGTATTATGTATTAAATCTTTAAATGAATTTAATAATATATTACCACATTTAAAAAATATATTAACCTTTAAAAAATATATTTACCTTTATAAAAACTTAAAAGTAATTTATAAAATTATAAAATAAGATGGAAAAATCAGATGAAGCCCAACCCGAGACCCAAATTCGTTTAGTAGATGTTCAAGTAACTGATGAAAATATTGCCTTGAATTTGATGGTAAGTTTTCTCTCTTTGGCCAATAAGAGGGGAGCTTTTTCGATTGATGAATCGGCAAAAATCTGGGAAGCAATTCAGAAGTTTAATAAGCCTCCTTCACAAGATGAATAAATTAAATTTATTAAATGTAAAAAGAATTTAATAAATTATTATATAATTAATTTATAATGAAAACTTTTTTTGAAGCATGCCACGGTTTTTTTGAAAGTATTACGCCCAATAATGGAAGTGAATATGTAGAATTACCTGAAGAGGAAAAAGGTCCAAATTATATAACAAATTTATGGAATAGAATATTAGATTTATTTACATATAAATTACATGATAAAGATAAATAAAAAAAATTGAAATCAAAATTTAGATATATAAAAAAAGTATTAAAATAAATATATCTAAAATGGGAGCATCTAACAGCATTCATCCTATAAATATAAAATCCGTAGATGTGTCATTTCTTGACAAGAACACAGGTAAATGGTTATCTGAAAGTGAAATCAATGGACTAAACCAAAAAGTGTTTAGAGAATTTGATTATAGTCCTTTTCATTATGAAGGATATAAAACAGATAAATTTGGTAACAATCCTTATGATAAATATGCAAAAGAATTACAAGCTAATAAAAAGAAAGTAGAAAGAATCTGATAAATTAATATAAGTATTTGAAAATAATTATATTAATAAAATTCGCTTTGACTAGGAATCGAACCTAGATTGGTGAGTAACAGCATTTATTATAACATAAATATAACAGCTCACTATTCTAAACCATTAAATTATCAAAGCTTATTGCTATTTCCTATTGTTTTTTTTTTAAATAATAATAAAAAAGAAATTAAAAATTGCTGTTAGGAAATAAAAACATTAATAGCAAAGAATTGTTTCGATCAATTGACCCCCTGGTTTTGGGCCAGGTGCGCTTCCTCTGCGCCACTTTGCTAAATAAAAAGACAAATACTAGCTCCGAAATAATTTAAAATAGATAGTTTTAAAAATTGCTGTAAGGAGCCACACAAATTATATATACATTTCGTCTTTAAGTAGTTTTTTAAATAAAATAAATTTTCTCATAATTACCGAATATGGGACTCGAACCCATGACCATATGCTTAAAAGGCATACACTCTACCAACTGAGTTAATTCGGTTTCTCACACCACATATTACTTACATAATTAATCTTTAAATTGTTTTTATTAATATTTATTTAGAACTACTTAAAGCCGACACATATTTGTAGCCTTTTTGGTCATATAAATGGACCAAATCCTCAAAATTTCTAAAATGGTAAAAAATGTAATCATTATCAATGACAATTGCTTGCCAACATGTTCCTGCATACCCATCCACACTTGAATAAAGCATATCTGGAGAATACTTAATTTCATGAATTAAAGCCTTATCAATAATGTTTTGTTCAGAACTTTCTTTTTCTTCAAAGTAATCACCTGCAAGTTTATCATAGTTTGCCTCCTTCCCACAATGAAGTGTGCCTTTTAGATTTATTGCTTTAACATAAATGTGATTTTCCATCGTTTAAATAAAATTGCAAACATACTTTTAATATAATTTTTTAAATTATATTTTTATTCGCTTTGTAAAAAGTAATAAATTTAATAAGTATTTGAATAATATTTATTAAATATAAATTGGCACAACCTTTTTAAAGGTTGTAAAAGGTCTTACCGGGATTTGAACCCGGATGGCGAGATTCAAAGTCTCGAATGCTAACCGTTACATCATAAGACCATATTATAAATGCTCTCTATATTTTTACAAACCTTATACTTGTTAAGGTTATTCCAAACGCCTGTCCCTTTTGGACCTATTAAAGGCGGATAATACTCATCATACTTCTAAAAAACTGCTGTAATGGATTCTTCTTATAATTGGGGCCCCTTTGCTGAATCCATCTATCTACCATTCAATAGGAAAGGTATATAACTGCATGAGGTGGGATTTGAACCCACGAACCATAAAGGGTGCGATCTTAAGTCGCATGCGTTTGACCACTTCGCTACCCATGCAAATGTCTGTAAAAACCCTAATATAAAAACCCAAATATAAAATCCTATTAAAAAACATAATTAATAACATATATTGTCGATAAAAATATCATAGTTGTTGTAATAATATACTCAACTTTATGAAAAGCTACTAATTTTTTTTCATTTTCTGAACTGAAATGAAACATTTTATAGAATGCATCATCAACAAAAAAATGCATAAATGATTTAAAAAATAATAAAAAACAAATAAATAAAAACATAGAACTTCTAACTTTTTTAATAAAAAGTAAATAATAAGACAATAATAAATAAATAAAATTCATAAAATCATCATAAGCTTGAAAATAATACTTGAATGTTGTAAAATTTTGTTTATCTAAAGGAATTAACTGTTGAATAGAGACTAAAATAGTTAATATACCTTTAATAAATGCTTCAATTACAACTGTTAATAAAATAATTATTTCTACATTAGAAAACGTTATTTTTTGCATTATATATTATCATAATATATAAAATGTATAAAAATAAATAAAATAAATACGACCTTAAACCAAAACCACCAGCTTTAAAACATATAATACCTTCTATACCCTTTCTAGTTTCTTTATATTTTGAAGATTCATGATAACTGTGCTGTAAGAAACCACCCTCACATAATATCCTATCAATATATCTTTAAGTTATTTTATTGAAGATATATTTATCAATAATAATAAATTAATAAATTAATTTCTAAATGCAAAGGCAAACATACCTACCGCTATTATTCCTAATGCTAATCCCATATGATAATTATAAGACATCTCTCTATACATTAATAACCAAGAACGAACTTGTTCCTGATTATGCATATGATTCAGCATCCAATCACTTTTGGGTGATAACATATAATAAAAATAATTAGTAACAAAAGAGGTTGCCATAACAAGACAAACTAAGGCAGTTGTACCCATCTTTTTACCCTTTATTTTTACATTATAAAAAATAAGAATGAGAGAAAGAATCAACCCTAACATATATCCATAATAACTAATACTTCTTCTCTCTTCAGTTATCTTTTCATAACGTTTTTGCAATTCACTTGGCAAGCCTTTCTTGTATTGTTTTACAATTTCACTTTTATCTGTCATTGTATAAAAATAAATCATTCCAATAATAAATACAGCTGATATTACACAACTTATAGCACATGTCATTATATATATTATTACTATATATAAATTCAACCTCTTAGAATTGTCGCTCTAAATTGTTTTTTACATCTATTACATTGTCTAAAAGAACCACCATCATTCATTAAAGAGACAGACTCCATAGAAGAACAAAATATACATTTGGAAGAATAAACTGTGCGAAAACCATATTGCTGAATATATGGACAAAAAGTTTGAAATTGATAGGCCTGACTTAATGGGACACCTACCCCATCTTCCTTAAAATTATTCATATTATTTTAAAGATAATATTATTTTTAAAATAAATTATTATTATATAATGGAATATTTTACAGCTTATATATATTTAATTATTTTGGTTAAAATAATTTTTATTTTATTATCAATTAGTCATATTTATTTAAAGGCAAAAGGCAAAGAGGAGTCAGATTTAGATAAAAAAATTGTCTTTTTTAAAAAGAAAATTGAATTTACATTTATATTTTTAATGGCTCTCTTTTTAATATATCTATTCAATCCTAGGACATCAAAAACAGTAGAAGTATCCGGTCAATCTAAAACATTACTTTTCCTATTTGGTGTTGTTTTGCTTATAACAGCAGATTGGCAAACTTTTATTCATGAATCAATGTTTTTTATAAATTTACAAAAAATTCTTGGTCAAAATTAAAATATTTAAAATATATATAATATGCAAAAACGAAGAGCAGGTTTTCATCAATTTGTCAGAGCTTATAATTATACCCCTTATCAAAAATTAATTCCATTCAATATTACAATTAGACCTAGAATTTCTAATATTTTTAATTATAGAACATTGAAAGTCTAATACAAATATAATACCTTTATAAATATAATAACTTTATAAATATATTACCTCTATAAATATGAAACCTCAATAAATAAATTAAAATTACATTCTCTTTCGTTGTCCCAAATATCCGGCAGCAGTGCGGCCTACCATTCCTACATCTGTATGGGGTTTATAAATATAAGTTCCTTTTGAAACGGTATAACACAACTTTGTTCCATTATACATTTTATTATAAGGAAGATTAACTGTATCAAAAAGAGTCTTAAAATTAGTTGATTTATTTAAACGATTTGACGGATAAGGAGTAGTATAAAGAAGAGCTTGAGAGAAGTTATTCATTATAATATATACTTTTAAAAAAAGTATATAATATTTATTAATTTTACACTACCATTCTTTAAACATCTATTTTTCAAAGGTAAACTTATTTTCTTCCGCAAGAACCACAGCCAGCTCTAGTAGTGTGAATACGAGAAATAATAGGAGCATTTAAAGCACTCGATGCTTTAGGAGCAGAAATAGGAGCACTTGATAAAGATGCGGTATTAAAAGATGGTTGTTGAGAAGGAGGAATAAGATTTCTATTGCTAACAATTACCATATTCAATTTTGCAGGCATATTATAAATAATACAAATATTTTAATTTTACAAATGTCTAGTTTATTCTAAATTTTCATATTCATTATACAGGAACATTTTCTAATGAAGTTGTTGGTATATAACATTGGGTAGATGAAAATGAAAGAGTTGGTATATAACATTGGGTTGTTGAATTTACATAATATACTCCTTGAGAAGTATTTAAATAAGATACTGGAATATTACAATTACAAGGTGTATATGGTAATAAATCACTACCATTTACAGTTTGTGTTTTTCCATCAGTAAATTGAATAACAAAAGTTCCATTACCATTATCTGTAATAATAACAGCTTTTGAATAATATTTATTGTTTCCTTCTTTAGCATAAACAAAACTTCCTACCACAAAATTACAATTAGGAACTGGATATGGGTATTTACCTAAAGGACTATTATATAACAGAGTTTCTGATGCCAATTGTTGTGCTGGTGTAACCAAAGTTGAATTTGATGTATAAATAGGACAACCGCAACCTGCGACAATATTGGTCTTAACAGTTTTTGCACCATAAACAGGGAATGCTGGATTAAAAGGAATAGGTTTCCCATAATTTGGAGGAACAGCTCCTCGACGCATAGGACCCTTTCCTTTCAAACGATTTAAGTATCTATCATAAGAGTTATGTTTAATATCACAACCAGCACCTCCAGGAGTTTGACTCCCCGGCTTGCTAGACGTAACAGAATAATGTCGAGTATTTAAACTGTTATTTTTTCCAGTCGGAATTGTTACTCTTTGAACACTTGGAACAGGTCTGTCACTCATTTGATTCCAACATACACCACGACCTCCAACAAATTGATAAGACTGTTTAGGACCATTGGGAGTTTGAACAGTTCCAGTATTTACATACTTACCATAAGAAGGTGGTGTATATGCATTTAATGGTCCTAAATTTGCAGTATAGAGAGAAGCATAAATGCGAACAGTATTTTGTATCAATTTTTGGTTTTGATATTGAGTAGCCGGAGAATTGCTATTTAAATTTGTATTATCAAAACTCCTCCATCTATAATAATAAGGAGGCAAACCAACAATCTTATTAGGATTATTATATACTTTTGACGTATAACCACTACAAGTTGTCATTATATATATTAAAATTTATTTTATTTTAAAATTGATATTAATTTAAATTTGATATTAAAAATAAAACTTTACATCTATATTTAAATGAATAAACTGGCAATTAATGTTCCAAATAAAATAAAGCAACCGGCTCAATGCTGTATATATTGTGGTAAAAGTTATAAAAAGAAAATAAATTTAGATAAACATTTGGTTATATGTGAACTTCTTCAAAATGCAAAAAAAACTGCTCCTCAGCAAATAGATGAAGAAGAAGAACAACAACTGCCATCTCAAAGAAGAATATTTCAAATGTTGATTGAATTAGGTCAAAAATATTCTAGATTGGAAGAAAAAGTGGAAGAAATTAATAAATGGGTTGTTAAAAAAAAGAAAAAAATTAATGTTTTAGATTGGTTAAATGCAAATATAATACCATCTATAACATTTGATACAATTATAGAAAAAATTATAGTTGAAGAAAAAGATGTTATCAATCTGTTTGATAATACCTTTTATGATATATTGAATGAAGTATTCTCAAGAACAATTTATAAATTTAATCAAGATGAAAATCCTATATTTGCTTTCATACAAAAAATAAATGTTTTCTTTATTTATACTAGAGTATATGAAGAAAAATTCTCTTGGATAGAATTATCAACTGAAAATTTAATAAAGTTTTTGAATAAAGTTCACATGAAATTTATTAAAGCCTTTTATGATTGGAAAAAGACAAAAACAAATGAAATTAAAGCGGATGATATATTTGCAACAAGATGTAATAAGACTTCAGTAAAAATTATGAGTATTGAATTTAAACAAGAATCTATATTATCCAAAGTGAAAAGCCAAATGTTTGCAAAAATGAAAACAGATGTGAAAGCCTTAGTAGAATATGAATTTGAAATTTAATAGAATAGAATTTCTACAAATTTACTTATTAATTGATTTTTCTTGATTTTTCTTCTTTCTTTTTTCCATTAAAGCTTCTTGTAATCGTATACTCTTTTGGTTATATACGCCCTTTCCCTCCTTTTCTTTTTTACCCTTAATTTCCTGACGGGTTTTAGGCTCTTTGCAATCCATTTTAATTTATAATATTATTTATTAAATAATATAAATTTTTACTTTCAATTTTATTTATACAGAAATAAAACTTGGTTCAGCAGCAATTCCACAAACACCTACATCATTTGTTGAACCTGACCTTTCAATTAAAATGTAACCATCT
>Ga0114959_10003338_pt1 | contig 12645 bp, 16 predicted proteins | sample C_130625_EF_Meta_FD_87317 | JGI IMG/M metagenome (GOLD analysis project Ga0114959, IMG submission 87317) | Freshwater microbial communities from Lake Croche, Canada to study carbon cycling - C_130625_EF_MetaG | ecosystem: Environmental > Aquatic > Freshwater > Lake | place: Lake Croche, Canada...
GGCGGCCGCATGACACACATGGTACATGTACCATGGTACAGTGTACCATGGTACATGTAACGCATAGGTCGCAATGGAGTTACATCCGCTGGAGTTACATACACAAGTGACCCGGGTCTTGTATGTGACGAGGCGTTACACGTGTGATACTGGGCGTTACATGTACCATGGTACAGTGTACCATGGTACATGTACCATGTCTGACGTTCACCACTCAAGAGGCGGCCGCATGACACACATGGTACATGTACCATGGTACAGTGTACCATGGTACATGTAACGCATAGGTCGCAATGGAGTTACGTCCGCTGGAGTTACTTGTAAAGGCGGTAAATCTATGTAAATGAAATCACTCCAACCTTTGATTGTGTACAACGTCCTTGTTTTCTTTGCCTTTGGCTTTTCGGTTGGGCGGTTCTATGAGCTGCGGACACGACGGCTTGCATAAGAGAACTAAATTGTAACAACACGGGCGTGCGTCGAATACTCTGCAAACCGTTCCGCGCCCATAAGCGCCGCGCGTCCCTATGTTTTGCCCCGCCCGTGTTGGACCCCCGCCTTCAGCGTCCAAGGGCGGGGGCTCAAAGGGGGCTTCGCCTCCCTGCATGAGGTGCACCTTCTACAAGAAAGACTCCAAGCTGTGCACCCGCGTGCTCGCATGGCTCACGCTCGAAAAGGGGACATTTGCCAGCGCAGACGCAGTCGTTGGGACGCCGTGGTGCAAGCCTAGCACGAAGCCTCCTGGGGAGGCGCTTGTGTTTCCGTTGACGTGGGGGAATGAGAGTTAACGTCTTAGTTGTGGAAGTGAGACACCGTTGTATATTTATTCCCCCTCTGAGCGTCTTCTAATCCCCGCACTTTTACCCGCTCTACTTCAACTGTATTTCACTTCGTTCGAGTCTTGTTTAAATGTCTGGCATATTAGCCGCCGAAAACCTGCTCCAGCAACTTAATGTCGAGCGCGCGCTCCGCCTGGACGCCGAGCGCAGCCTGCGGACGGCGCTTAAAGAGACGAGGCGCCTCAATGGCCTCCTCTGCACCGACACGCACTGGCTTTTGAGCATTCCAAAACCTCGCTGGAGCGTGCTGGTCGCGACGGCCGGGCGACTCGCGGCGCGTGCGGCGGGCGCCGCGAGGTGGGCCGCGGGCGCCGCGTGGGAGTCGCTCTGGCCTTCTGAGGATGCTGAGGAACACGTTTCGTAACGCCACTTGTGTATATTTTCGCCCCCCTTTTGTCTCGCCATGGAGCCGCTCGACTCCGTCCCAGCAGACTACATCTGCTCCGTGTGCCTGGGCCCCGTAGCTGACGCCACAGCGCGCGTCACGCTCGGGTGCAACCACCGCTTCCACTTAGCGTGCCTTGCGCCGCACGCCAACTCCAACCTCAACGGCGGCAACCCGCTGTGCCCAAACTGCCGCGCGCCGGACGGCGGGATTGAGCTCCTGCGCCGCGTCATGCCGACCGCCCCTCCCTCCCCGGTCGCTTTTGCTCAGCCGGACGACGCTCTTGAGCCAAGTTCTGGCCCGCCCACGGCGCTCCCGACGCCCACGGTGTCCTTTGTGGCCAGCGTGGGGGGGTGCGCGGACGCCTCCGCCCCCGTGCGCGGCCTCCTGTGCGTGCGCGTGCCAGCCGTGCCCGCGGTCGACGAGAAACCCGTCGACTACGTCATTCTGGTCGATCGGAGCGGCTCCATGGCGGCGGACAACAAGTTGACGCGCACCAAGGAGGCGCTCCGCTGGGTGGTGCGGGACCTCAACCCCAGGAGCCGTGCCGCCATACACGCCTTTGACAACGTGACCGAGCGCCTCACGCCGCTCGTGCGCGGCACCTTCGAGGGCAAGGCGCGCCTCATGGCGGCCATCGAGTCCCTGCGCGCCTCTGGCGGCACGAGCATCGACCCGGCGCTCAGTTCCGCGGCGGAGGTGCTCGAGGCGCGCGCCGAGCGCAACCCGGGCGCGCTCGTGCTCCTCCTCACGGACGGCCTCGACTTTGCGTGCCGGGGGGCGCCGTACGCGGAGCGCGTCAAGGCGGCTGGCGGCATGGTGTACGTGCTGGGCGTCGGCGCGGACCACGATGCGCCGCTCCTGGTGCGCGTTTCGGCCGCCGGCGGCGGGAGCTTTGCGTACGCGGAAAAGGCGGATGACATCAAGTTCGGTTTCGCCGCCGCCACCGCCACGGCGGCGACGCTCGTGGGCGCCCGCGCCGTCATCGAGACGCCCGCCGGCGACTGCATCACCGTGGGCCTTCTCCTGACGGGCCAGACGGCGTACTTCCCCTACACTGCCCACGGCGCCGAGTCGAGCGCCGTGCTCAAGTACTGGCCGGCGCCGGGCGACGAGCGCGTCGTCGAGGTGCGCTTTTCGGTGCCTGTGACGGGCGCGGACGAGCCAGCGGACGCCGAAACCATGGCGCTGGTGGGGGCGCACGAGAGCCGCGTCGACGCCGCCGCGGTGCTCAAGGCGAGCGCCCGCCTGGCCTCGGCGGGCGAGAGCGCGCACGCCGTCGCTCTCGTGCGCCAGTGCGCGGAGCGCATACGCGAGCGCCCGGCGCACGCCCTGAGCGCGGCGCTCCTCGCCGACCTGGCTCGCGAGGAGGTCAACCTGTCGAGCCGCAGGTACGACCGCGCCGCGTCGCTCGCTATGGCCGTCTCGCACGGCACGCAAATGGCGACGGGTACGCTGGGGGCGCTCTACTCGACGGAGAGCCAGACGCTCTCGATGCGGCGCTCCGCCGCGGAGGTTTGACTTTCATTCCCGGAATGTGCCGCACACCCTATCCATCACTTGTAAATACTGGCCGTAGTTGCACCGAAAGTGCGTGTGGTGCAGCAGGTGGTGCCTCGCGCCAAGCACGCCGGGCGCCCCGCCGTCCACGGTGTCGTGGATGTTGCTCGACCAGACGCCCGTGAGGAAGAGGAGCACCTCCCACACGCCCAGGTGACACGGCAGGACGAGCGCCACCAGCGCGTACGGCGAGGCCTGCGCCAGGCCGTCGAGCGGCGAGAACGCCATCGAGGCAAACGGCGAGAGGTGCGCCGCCGTCTTGTACTCGTGGTGCGCGCGATGGAGCTTGGCATAGAGCCACCTGCTTTCGTGAAGAGCGCGGTGCACCGCGTACACGAGCACCTCCACCGCCGCCAGGAAGGCGAGCGCCTCGGAGAGCCGGACGGGCCCCGCGTGGAGCCGCGTCCACCCGCCCAGGGCCATCTCTTCGACGAGCCAGGGAAGCAGGGCGTAGAATGGGGCCGCGGCGAGGGAGGTGAGCACTTGCTTGCGGAGCACGCGGCGAGGCGGCCAACGCCCCCGCGCGGCGCACCACGACGCGTTCACCGCCAGGTACACCGCGATGCACAGGAAGAGGTTGACGCCGTACCTCGAGCGCACGCAGGAGGGCGCGAGCAAAGCCTTGGTGTGCAACAGATGTTCCATATGGCCAGTATGAGCATGTTCAGCAAGTACTATTGAGAGCAGAGCTCATGGAATACGTGCTGCATTGCCACATCGGACACGACAGTGAACCCGTGACAATCCCAATCCATCCTGTCATATGAAGAACCAAAGTGCATACCATCGCACTGCAAGCCTTTGAATGCACGTGTGATGGAATACAGAGATACAAATTTTACGCCCATTTCTTCTGCAACCTTTGCGTCTAAAGTGTCCCAGATCTCCATAGTAGAAAACTGGGCAAACTCTCTCCAATCGGGCTTGGGCGGGTGAAGCATCATCACATACTCATCCAGGTGGGTGGGACTAACAACCACCATGTCAAGCTTTCCACTTTTGTACATTTTCTCGCGAAACGAAAGCCACCCATTCCTGCGACCAAATGGGTAGGACCAGGGAACTTGGGAGGAACTGTTTGCAAGGCGAGGCGTCAGGAGCTGGTGAACGCCGAAGCCGCCGCCCTCGTCGCCTCGCGGCGCCAGGTGGTGCCCCCGGTGCCTCTCGAGTACGTCACCATCTTCCATACTGAACTCGAGTCACTTGGTTTGGAGGAATAAGAGTAGCCAATGCAAACGCGTGCTCAATTCTCGAAAACCATAGGCCGCCCGGCCTCGCGGGCACGGTGCAACACACGGCGCCGTCTGGTATTTGCAGTCGAAGGAGCGCTTTGCCTTTGACAAACGGATACTCGGTTTCGTCGACAGGCTGGAAAAGGTAGTAAATGGCCGTCTGGCCGTCGCCGTCTGGCATGCACCTCCACGAAAGGTATGCCAAGAGCCCCTCCGGACAGGCGTCCGGAGGCTGTGTGTACTTCAGCCTGGCGTTTTCGTACTGAACGCCGTATTTTTCCCAAAGAGCGCTCATTGAAACAAGGCCCCGCTTCACCTGCTCGGCGACGGAGAGGTAGCCCACGCGGAGAATGCTCGGGACATCAGCCTCGTCGACGTACACGTAGCCTACTCTTTTGTGCAGAGGGCCCGGTGGTGGCATGCACGACATTCAGGGTATAACTCATTTTTCTAGAGTAGAGAAAAAGTAATGAAGCATGTTTTTTTCCTCATTCTTGGAGGACGGGCGCTGGCTGAGCTCGGTCTCACAAATTCAAATTGGCCTAGTCATGAGGATGACTCTGATTTTGGGAAGAAAACTTGGTTCGTTCATCTTGAGTCTGCTGGCGTAAAGTCTGGTTTTCAGCTTGATATGCGCACAGGACTTTGCCCGTTTGCCACTCATCCTCACACTTTACGCACTCCTACGTGCCTCAAGCATAAGTATGCAATTTTTGTGGGCGACAGCACCATGCGCGAACTTGCATGGAGCTTTTCCAGGCTTGCTTCAACAGATGGAACTATGCCCTGCCAGCAGGTTGATGATTCCCCAAATGGAAGGTTTCGAGATACCCGCAGCGACCCTTCATTTGGTTGTACAAAGGGGCGCAACGGGACGCTCCTCTGCCCTTCGAGCGCGCAGGCGGGCGCAAGCACGGAGGCGTGTTGTACTGAAAATTTCCAAAATTTCTTTGTACATGCAACCCACCCAAACGATGATGTCATTTCTGCCATCGGAGACATAGAGCGCAAGTGTGACTGTGAAGGAGCTCTACTCATCGGCGTCGGCGTGGCCCATCTCGAGCGCGAGCTGCTCGAGCGTGCGGCCGCCGGAGCACGACACGTCCGGAAAGACAGAGACGTCGCGGAGCGCGTCTATGTCGCCTCGACAGGCTGCCATGCACATACTGACCGTGTTCATCGAAGCGCCGTCGTACAGATAGTCGTAGTCGTACAAGACCCCCGTCGGCACTGCGAGCCTGCCGCACTGGACCGACAGCAGCGCGGTTGCGAGCAGGCGCATACAGTACTTTTCGATCCACCTAAATAGGAGAAGATGAGCGCTTCGGCGTCAGCGTGCCCACACGGCGGTCAACACCGCGTGATGCCGCAACCAGACTATTCTTACACGCACACTAGCAAAGCAATGCATCGATCTCTCTTGACGCGCCTCGCGCTCGCCACGTACGCGAGCTCTTTGACGGCAGTCTCCATTCTGGCGTGCAATTGTCCAGCAACATCTGACCACGTGCGCCCGGGCGTGACGGATGCCATCTACTGGTGCCCAGACTAAAGCACGTTTAAAACACTTGGCTCCAGCACGTCGTAGTGAACTGCACCCGTGTGGTTGAGCACCCAAGTGGCCAGCGGGCGGGTTCCGGGCCGGGGCTCAATGAATGTCACCCGGTTCTCTTCAGCTCCAGTGCGCTCATTGTGTCCTTGGCTCACCACTGCAATAAGGACTTGAAACCTTTGAGCTGCCGCTTCGAGGGTCTGCTGGTTTCCCCACACACCGTCTTCGTAGCATTTAGACACGGGCTTGTATTCATTTTCTTGCGTTTCGAACGCTTGCCCTGCAAAACGACGGGCGTATACCTCCAATGATTGATGCTCATTTTGTTCATCTTGTTGGTCATTTGGAATCACCTCAATGATATCATCACTCTCTCTGACATGTCCTCTGCCTATGTAAGTCATAGCTGCGACGGGGATGGGCATTTCTTTGGCTACGTAATCGCACAAGAGGCGGCGCACCGTTTTGTGCGTCGTATCCTGTGCGTAGCCAGGGGGATAGTTGTTTTTCAAGAGGTATGCAATCGCGTGGAATTGGCAGTTGTTGTCGCCTGGCATTTCAATGAGATTGTATGCATCGTCGATAGCTTCAGAACCCGCTGAAACTATGCTGCTTATGAAACTTTTATCTCCAGTATGATTGTTGGTTGTTGTGGGTGGGCGGGCGGGCGGCTCCTCCGCCTTTGTTTCCGGATCCTCATCACTCCAATCGTCACTCCATCGACTCCAGTCCGGCCCTCCAAAAATGCTCATATGCACCGTGAATTACACAGTAAATAAATACAATTGCTAAGGTTTTGAAACCACACTACCCCGCTTTTTGGGTTCCCGATGTAACCTCATTGAGTTGTAATGTGAACACGGCATGTATATTCATAGCATGACAAAGCTGATAAAGCAATGCTGGCGGTGGTGTGCTCGCTCGTGGCGGCCGGCGCATCCGTCGCCTCCCTGCTCGTCGTGCGCCAGATGAAACGGGACCAAAAGGCGGCGCTCGCCGCGCTCAAGCCCGTGGCGGACGGCATTGCGGCTGCAAACAGGATATAGCTGGGCGTGTCAAAGAAAATATAAGCCGCCATGCCTCTTCCAAGCCAACCAGGTTTGCCGCCATGTCTATGAATCGAATGAGGTCGATGAAGCTCAACACCCTGCCGGCGGCGCACATTTTGGACCCCGGCAAGCCCCGCGTCGCCCTTACGGCGACCCGAACGACGCTCGGCCCCAATGCGCCGGCGCAGACGCAGAAGGTGACGGCGCGCGGCGGTTTTTTCGGGCGGGCCGCTCGGCCGCAGGAGACGCCCGTCGAGGAAGAGGAGGAGGAGGAGCAGGAGGATGCGTCCGACGGGTCGGACGAGGAGGATGAGGACGACTCGCCTTTCCGGGGCGGCGCCAAGACGAACAAGGTCAAGTTTCGATTTCTGGCGGGCTTCAAGGACATCAACGGCGCGCTGAGCAACGGCGCCGCGAGCGTAAGCGTGCACTTCAAGGAGATTGGGCGCTACCAGGACGACCCCGACGCCTTTGCCCAGCTCGACCCGTCGCGCACCATCCCCCTGTACCTGCGCATCAACGGCACGAGCCTGAGCCCCGAGTTTGAGCGCATTTGCGCCGTGGAGGTGTACGACGCCGCCGGCAAGCCGCTCTACACCAGGTTTGCGCAGAAGCACAACAGCGCCGACACCGCGTTCGCCTCGGGCTACCCCCTCTTCCTGCTCCACAAGGGCAAGGATGACAACAACATCTTTTTCCACCCGCCCGAGCTGAACAGGGAGCACGAGACGTACTGGTCCTTCACGGAGGACACGTTCGAGAAGAACACCTCCGTGTTTGTCAACCCCAGCACGGGGGAGCAGTTCAAGATCATCAAGAAGGATTCGCCGTGCGCGCGTTTGATGCAGTGGGCCCTGTCCGTCAAGAACAAGATTGTCATCAACCCAAAGCTGCTGGACAACCCCACGTACCAGGACACGAGCGGCCCGGGCAACATCCGCCTCCCCATCGAGATGTTCAAGACGGTCAAGGCGGCATTCAAAAAGAAGCTGGCCGAGGTGCAGTCGACGTCGTTCGACCTGAGCACCATCAAGGTGGTGCTCAAGCCGCTCGAGCTCGCCAAGGAGTTGTGGAGAGATCGGAGCTCTGAGCCGGGCGTGCCCAACGTCAACAAGGTGTGGGGCCACATCGAGCTGGAGGTGGAGGCGTACGTGCCGCGCCGCGAGAGCGATTTCGGCGCAGGCAAGCGCGGCGCCGCCGAGAGCGACGGCTCGGACGACGGGGATCTCTAGGCGCCTTTCATTCGCTCCTTCAGCAACTCCGCCGCCTGCTCAACCTTCCCGCCCCACGTATTGCGGAGGTACTTGAGCGCTGTTTTCTGTCGCTCGCCATCCTCCGCGAGGAGCGCCTTGATGGCCCCCACCATCTGAGACTCGTCGATCAGGCCGCTCGCCAGGAGCGCGGTGAGCGCAACCGACGTGGAGCGCGAGATGCCGCTCTTGCAGTTGACCACCGCCTCCTCGCCGCCGCTCGTGTTGTCGAGCAGCATTTGGGCGAGGGTGGCGAGCTCTTGGGCCTTCTGCACGGCCCACCCGGGCTTTACGTTGACCCCCGTCCAGCCCTCGTCCCCGTCCTGGAATTTGGCGCCGTCTTTGCCGTTGATGTAGCGCGCGTCAACGCGCCGCTTAGCGCCCTCCGCGTCGGGTGCGGAACACACGCGCACGCGGCCTATCCAGGCCAGGGCGGCTGGAGAGAGAGGAGGGCCGTCGTCGTCATATTGTGCGGCGGCTCTGCCGCCCGCCTTGGGGCCGAAAGAGATGGACATTATGAAGGTGCACAAGTCGCGTCTCTTATATAAACTGTCGTTTTTACGAGCGAGATATGCCTTACGCAGAGCGCAAGGTGAAGGGCGGGTTCTCTGTCGTGAACACCAAGACGGGAAAGGTGAGCGCAAAGCACACCACCAAGGCCAAGGCGGACGCACAGAAGCGCCTGCTTGCCTACATCCATTACAGCAAAGGCAAAGGAAAGTAGGCACTCACTCGCCCAGAGCGGGCCACTCGTGAATGTGCACCTCGGCGAGAAACGGCATCGCCACAGCAAGCGCGACTCTCCGAAACTCATCCTCCTTGGTGGCGCTGAGCGCCGGCGCGTAGTCGACCGAGCGCACGTCCCCGCCCTTGAACATAAGAGTAATTCGAACCTTGGGGCGCGCCACGCCGCGCCTCGACTCGAGCCGGGGCTCGAACCTGATGCGGAAGTCGCCCCGGAGCTCCATCTCTGTGTCTACTCGGAACGCGCCGGCGTGCAACACGCGCACTATTCGAGCAGCTAGGCTTGAAACCTCTGGGTGCGGGTCGAACGGGCGGCGCTCGCGGTGCTCCGACTGCTTTTCTTTTCGAAAGTCCGAGGGGCCAAACGCAACGCTCATACAATTGTCCCACCTCTTTTTAAATATGCTAGTCCTTCACAGTCCCTCCATTCATTTGCGCCCTCCTCGACTCGTATGACTGACGACGAGCTTGCTGGTTCGCTATGGGAGGCGATCGCTTTTTACAGCACCGTGAGCCTGTTTGGAAAGTGGGGCGCCGAGAGTTTCGACCGCCAGGTCGGGGGCCGCCCCGGTGCCCCCTTCCTCGTGCGCTCGTACCGCAAAACCCTTCCTACCGACACTTGGGGACCCACCTACAGTGACGATGCAAACGCGACGCGACTGCGCCTGGGCCTCCTGGTCTCGACGGCGGACCGCGCCGTCGTCACGGCGCCCTTGGGGAGCCCGCCGGCCAGGCGCCGCCTGGCGCGCGTGGACGGGGCGTGGACGAGCGAGCTCTCCTTGTGATTGTTTTTACGACCAGTAGAAGAACAGCCCGGAGCACGCCAAGAGGAGGAAGAAGATGACGCCGACGATGACAAACGCCGCGACGGAGGTGCTCCACGTCCTCCTGTGCGGCGGGTACGCGTAGACGGCGGGCTCGCACGCGGCCCAATAGTCTGAGCTGGACGTGACGTACTGAGGAATGCACAGCACCGGGACGCAGTACGGCGAGCCCGGCGCCGCCCTGTCCCACGCCGAAACCGGGAGCAAGGCGATCGTGTTGCACGGCGAACAGTCCGACGAGGTGACGTTGAGATGAATCACGCCCGCGTAGGCGCACGCCACCCACGAGGCGATTTGCGCCGATGCGGGCGGAGGCGACGCCGCGAGGAGCAGGAGGAGGAGCGCGGCGGTGCGCATCTTGCGAATGGCATTTTTATGACACAAATATGTTTCTAGCGCATGCGACGGGAGCCAGAGCTCGATCGCTTCCGCGTGCAGTACACCGCCAGGGCGACGCCCCCGCCGACGACGACGACGCCCGCGATGACGTAGCCCGCGATGGCGCCGGCGCTCTTGTATGCCGGCGTCTTGGAGCTGGGGCTCGAGCGTGGCGGAGACACGACGCGAATGGCGTTGTTGCCAGAGTCCGGGACGTACAGGAGGCCGTCGAGCGGGCTCACGCGCACCTCCTGCGGAAGCTTGAACTGGACGCTGTTGCCAACGCCGTCCTTGTAGCCCGCGGTGCCGTTGCCGGCAACGGTCATGACGACGCCATTGGGCATGAGCATCCGAATGACGTTGTTGCCATAATCGGAGATGTACAGGTTGCCAGCGGCATCGAGCGAAAGGCCCTGAGGGCCACTGACAAGCGCCGATGTAGCGGGGCCGTCCGTGTATCCAGCCGTGCTCCCGACGGCGGTGCTCACCGTCTGTGCCGACATGTTGACGAAGCGGATGCGGTTGTTGCCTGAGTCGGCGACGAAGAGGTTGCCATCCATTGTTACCGCAATGTCTTGGGGTCCGTTGAAGAGGGCTGAAGCAAATGCACCGTTCATACTTCCGGAAACCCCTGTCGAGGAGCCAACGACTGTCGTCACCACGCCCGCGGGGGTCACCTTACGGATGGCGTTGTTGTTCTGGTCCGCTACGTACAGGTTTCCGTTCTTGTCCAGCGTGACTGAGTTGGGTTTGTTGAACTTTGCCGAGGTGCCAGTGGCATCAGTATAGCCAGCAGCCACCCCTCCTGCGGCACCGCCACCAGCAAGCGTCGTGACGGTGCCACCGGCTGTGATAGAGCGGATGACGTTATTTCCAGAGTCGGCGATGTACACCGTGCCGGTTGAGGTGACGGCAATGCCTGCCGGAAATTTAAATGTTGCTTGCGTGCCAGATGCATCAATTTTTCCTGTAGTTCCGGAAATGCCCGCAAATGTTGACACTGTCCCACCGCGCGTGATCTTGCGGATCAAGTGGTTACCGTAGTCGGCAACATAGTAGTTCCCGGCAGTGTCGAACGAAATTGCGTTCGGCTGGTTGAATGTGGCCGCCGCATCCAGGCCATTCGCCGCGCCAGCTACGCCAGTGCCGGCGAGCGTCGTCACGGTGTACGACGCAACTGGCGGCGGAGGCGCTGGTGGGCTCAATTGGCCGCCGAGCTGACCGCCAAGATCGTTATATTGCAAAGGCATAGGAGGCTCTGGGGGCGGAGGGCTGGGAGGCTCCGGAGGCGGAGGGCTGGGAGGCTCTGGAGGGGGAGGAGACATGTCCTGGGCCATTGCCAAGGGGCCATTGCCAAGGGCAATTGCCACAAGCGCCGCGGAAATAGAAAGTGTTAGGGCTACAGCACGCATTTACGCTTGCACATATGATGAGGTTTATAAGAGAGTGCCAAACTTGCCCATCGCAACGGTCCACTCGAGAACCGCACCACGCGGGCGGCAAGAATGACACTCGGGAGTGTTTGGCGCATGAACTTATCTTAGCTCCCACCTTGCATTCACGGACGAGGGGCACAGCATGGTGTGTTTACAAGACCCCTCGAGCCGACGCAAGGCTGCGCATTAGCGCTTCTCCGCCGCCGCCTTGTGGCTCTGGAAGTCCATCTCCTCCCACTTGGTGCGAAACGCGTCGGCGTCAGCGTCGAGCTCGCAGGCGCTGTTTGACCAATTCATCCTCAGGCTACGAAAGACATATTCCATCCTGTTGTGGAAGGCCTTTGGGCTTGAGAATGAGCGTGTGGCCAGCAATAGGAAGATGTCGAAGAACACTCGGGACCGGATATCGAAATAGCCGAACGAAAGGAGGTGGAAGAGGTAGTCGCAAGTGTAGCTAAACGGCTCGACGGGCGAGCAAAGGCGCTCCTTAATCCACGAGAAATCCGTGGTCTCGTCCATGACCCACGCCTCCTGCCCGTCGAGGTCCGCCGCCTTGCGCTTCAGGTGGCGGATGGACGCCAGCTGCTGAGACATGTTCAAGATGTCACGGAGCGCATTGTGCGAAGATGAGAGGCGGTAGGCGTCGGATCTCTCCTCCAGCGCGAAATAAACGAAGAACTCGCTCCAGTGCTCGTACGTCATCTCCTGCAGGTGCGTCGCGGCGAAGACGGTGGCGACGCGGCGGAGCTCGTCGGCGCGTGCGTCGCACGCCACGACGAGTAGGTACAAGACGTTGTCGAGCCGCAACGAGGAAACGAGGTGGCGCTCGCACACGGACAGGAGCCACGGCATGTGGAAGAAGTTGCACATGTCGAGCAGGCAAAGGGCCTGGTCCTTGTCGAACGGCGCCAGATCGCCCGAGTACACGCCGTGCAGGAAAACGTCCATGTCCTCGGGGGGCCACAAAGCCCCGCGATCAAAGTCTACCACGATGGATGTGTCTTCTGAAAAGCAGTCGCAGAAGTTGGGCCCGGCGCGGGCGAAGAGGACGTCCTTGTGCACGCGGTACTCAGTCTCGCCGAAAAATATGGAGAAGTCTGCGCTCGCGGCGTTGGCCCAGATGCTGGACGCGTCCGGGAACGCAAAGAGGGGCACGTGCACCTCGTCTCCGAGGCGAGACAAGGAGAGCGTCACCTCCAGATCCAGAGCAGTGCTTTCTTGGTCCAGGAACAGTCTGCTGGGAAAGACGCCGCACTCGAGCACCATTGCGCCGTTCTTGTGGCTCTCCGCGAGCGAAGAGTAGCCGAAGACGTGGCGGCCGCCGACAGAACCGCGGAAACATCGCGGCTCGTACGGCGACTCGGCCTCCGCAGTGACGACGAGCCACACAGAGGAC
>Ga0114959_10003340_pt1 | contig 12641 bp, 18 predicted proteins | sample C_130625_EF_Meta_FD_87317 | JGI IMG/M metagenome (GOLD analysis project Ga0114959, IMG submission 87317) | Freshwater microbial communities from Lake Croche, Canada to study carbon cycling - C_130625_EF_MetaG | ecosystem: Environmental > Aquatic > Freshwater > Lake | place: Lake Croche, Canada...
AAGCCAAACAAATCGCATATCAAGTACAGGCTCACACAAGTACCACATTTAAAATTGGTAACTGGTCTTTAAATTGGCCTGAATTAAATGCAGGTAGTAAAATACAAAACTTGTTCGAACATATAAATGTTGCTCCGATAGACATATTTCCTAGTAGGCAGTCACCATCGGTGATTAGTTTTATTAATAATTATGTTTCAAAAAAATTAAACAGTAAATAGTTACTTGAACGGTTTGGTTCTTCTGTAGATAAATAATAGATGCGCTATCATCAATTATTAGTTGAAAGAGTTCTTAATCTGCATACTCCTGAAGAAAAAATGAAATATGCAGATAAGATATGGGATATGCTTCAGCGTAGTTATGAAAAGATTGGCGGTTTTAAAAGCGCCAATAGCCCTGAAGAATTGTTAAACGATTCAGGTTATTGGAAATTAGTTCGCCGCGGCAATCATATAACCGCATTAGAAATTTACAAACAAGTACCTAATACAGATAATTTTAAAATGATTGCTAGTGCTACTGAAACAGAACTTAATCCTAAAGGTGAGTATAAAGCAACTGAACAGGGTAAAAAAGATTATAATATGCTCAAAAATGATGACATCAAAACAAAAAGAGCATGGGCAGAAGTAAGCGGACCTGCTGAAAAATTAATGCTTAGATCAGGTGCAAAACCAATTGACAATAAATATGCTGAGTTTTTAACTGGTAAAAAGATATTAGAATTAAACCCTGATGGATATCATTATACTAGATTAATTCAGGGCGAACCGCATGAAAAGATAATAGTTGGATTTGTAAAATTAAGTCCACAAGGTAAAGAAAAATTAGCTAAATTAGGCTTTGATTTAAAACATCTTCCTGATAATATATCATCCAAAATTTGACAAATATTCTATAGTTTGCTATACTATAGTTCAGATAGAGACTTTTGAACATTGTCATGATAGTTTACTTACACGGTTTTGCGAGTTCAGGCGCTAGTGATAAGGTCACCGCTCTCAGAAAACGGTTCGGTAACGATACGGTAATCGCTCCCGATCTGCCCTTTGATCCTGACAAAGTGGGTGAGTTGGTCTATGATATCGTCCGTGATTTCATGAAATCCCGAGAACCAACAGAAAAATTGGTATTCGTTGGCACTAGTCTAGGAGCATTTTACGCAAATTATTTCGGTCACATATATGATAGTTGTGCTGTATTAGTTAACCCCAGTTCTACCCCCAGCGAGACTCTTAAGGAGAAGTTAGGTCCAAACAAAAACTATCACACTGGCGAAGAATTTTTGGTTTCACTGGCTCATCTAGATAAGCTAGATGCTATACGAGAATGTGTTAGTGAAATCTACTCCCCTAGTTTGGTAAACTTGTTTGTTGCTAAGGATGATGAGGTTATCCCTTACGAGTCTATGCTAGAAGGTTTCCCAGGCGCAACAACGACCATCTTGGAAAACGGTGGTCACAGGTTTACTGAACATTGGGATCTAGTTGTAGATCGGGTAGAAAGTCTATTAAAATAATTGACAAATATGCAGGTGTCATGTACAATGTATACATACACTGAGAAATCAGAAGTTCTTTAAAAATCTAAGGTCAGTATTCACTAAATCATTTATTTTCTTGTGTTTAGCATAAATAAACATAAGGAGATAACAAAATGATTTTAGTTGAAGATTGGATAAACGAATCTAGAGAAGTTAGAACACAACATCTAGAATTGGCAGAACCTTGTGTTGAGCGAGGTGGTAATAGTACAGTTCATAGAGGTGTTTTAGCGCAATATCTAGATACGAATCTCCCCAGTAAGGTTGATTTGTGTCATGCTTGTCATAATGACAAGTGTTCAAACCCAAAACATCTCTACTGGGGAACAAGAAAAGAAAATGTGCAAGATGCAAAAAATAACGGGACATGGAAAAGTCCTTGGGATTCTTTAGTTGAAAAGTATGGTTACGAAGAAGCCTGTAAAATGAATAGTCGCAAGATGGTTTCTAATACAAATGGATCAGGCAATAAAGGTAAGCCCAAAAGTAAAGAACATAAAAAAAATATTGCCCTTAATCATAAGGGCGGTAGAAAAGTTAATGCTCCGGTGATGTAATAGGTAGCCATGACAGACTTAAAATCTGTTCTCGTAATGGGGTGCCGGTTCGAGTCCGGCTCGGAGCACCAAGTATATGCCTCTGTAGCTCAATTGGTTAGAGCAGCGGACTCATTCGGAAGTGTGCCATACGATAGGAAACTTTGTATGGGATGGTGTCAAATTCGGTGAAATCTAAGTGCGAAAGCATATGGCAACGCCGAGCCAAGCTTCAAGTGGAAACACTTGTTGAAGGTGTAGAGACTAGACGGCACCCGCCTAAGTGTAGTAATACATATGGTGAAGGCATAGTCCAGGGAGTGGCGAAAGTCACACAAACCAGAATCCGTTGGTTGGGGGTTCAAGTCCCTCCGGAGGCACCAAAATTGGAGAGTTGGCCGAGTGGTCTAAGGCAGCAGGTTGCTAACCTGTCGATTCACGCAAGTGGGTCCAAGAGTTCGAATCTCTTACTCTCCACCAAAACGTTCCGTCTAATCAACGGATATTTACGGAAGCGTGTCCGAGTGGTTTAAGGAACTGGTCTTGAAAACCAGCGATTCTGAAAGGGGTCCGTGAGTTCGAATCTCACCGCTTCCACCAATAATGCGGGTGTAGTTCAATGGTAGAACGGCAGCCTTCCAAGCTTCATACGAGGGTTCGATTCCCTCTACCCGCTCCAATTATATTAGCCGCAACAGACGGTACAGAGAAGTATTTCATTAAAAAATGAGCATATACATAAACGGAGTTTTGAAAAATGAGCATATACATAAACGGAGTTTTATTTGACAGTGATATTAGTAGTCAAGCTGGCTACGTTGCTGTTAGCACTACTAGCTATCATGAAAATGTTGTTGGCGCATTAACAGCATGGCATTCAAATAGCGGATATGGTTTAGGTGCTCAAGGTACAGGTTTTTTAAATGTAACCACTAGTGGCACTACAGGACATCCTTTAAGAGTAGCTCATTCTAGAGAGACTATAGAACAGATTGTAGAAAGCAATATTAAGGTCTTGAACCTTAGTCCTACTAGTAGGATTGTAAGTTTGTATAGTCCTAAAGGAATAGCTTTTACAATTCTCAGTCTTTATATTGCTGAACGTTTAGGTTGTGATTTATTCATTGAAAGTTTTAATGGTATAAATTATATAGATCGAATGAATTTGTTACAGCCAACACACACGTTAATTCTGCCTAATATTTGGAAAACTCTTAATAGACATCCAAAGTGGGAATTACTAGATTTAAGAAATTGTGATACAGCAATTACAGGCAGTGATTTTACACCAGATGGTATGCTTGGTGAACTTCGATCACACGGTGCAAAGAAAGTTTATAATGTATATGGTAGTACAGAAGTTCCGCCAATTGTATTGTGTAGTGAAGAGGAAAATACATACTCTATTAATGATGCGCCCAGTGGATGTGAAGTAAAGATACACGAAGATCAATTAATATGTCGTTGGACGACACAGGATAATTGGTGGGTTAGTGGTGATTGTGTAGAAGGCAACTTAGACAAGTTTATATTAAAAGGTCGTAAAAATAACATGTTCAAACAAGATCATGTTCGTGTTTACCCAGAGCAAGTAGAAAAATTAGCAGTTTTATTTGGTGCTGATCTTGCGCTATGTCAACAAATAGATAATCAATGTGTATTACACTATACAGGATCTATTAACGATGTTTCTAAAATAAAAGATAGTTTAAGTCATATTCCTAGGCTAAGGTTAAAACAAGTTAACGAAATTGAACTAGACAACAACCTTAAGAAAATTATTAGAACACAGACTTTTAATATATAATTAAAGAAACCCAGATTAGCCCCTTTGGTGAAATTGGTAGACACGCCAGATTTAGGTTCTGGTACCGAAAGGTGTGAGAGTTCGAGTCTCTTGGGGGGCACCAATGAATTAGAATATTAAATTTAATATTTTTTATATAGTTACATCATAATTAAATACAATACATTTTTAAAAAGGATATGATATGGCTAAAGCGGTTGAGGGAACTACAAAGTCTGTTGTTAAAAGAACTTCTCAGGGCGGAAAAGTTAAGACTAGTACGCTAAATAAAACACAAAAAAGAAGTTTTAAAAAATATAGAGGACAAGGTTAAAATGCCACAAAAAATTTTAGTAATGGGTTTACCGGGCTCGGGTAAAACTTTTTTGTCTAAAGAATTAAAGGCTTATTTAGAAAAATTTGGGTTTGCTGTAGATTGGTTTAACGCTGATGAAGTAAGACAACGACACAATGACTGGGATTTTAGTCGTGAAGGTCGTATTAGACAGAGTATTCGTATGGCTAATTTTGCATTAGAATCTACTAGTGATTATGTTATTTGCGATTTTGTTGCTCCATTGCCTGAAATGCGTAATAATTTTAAAGCAGATTGGACTGTTTGGGTTGATACTATTACAGCTGGTAGGTACGAGGATACTAATAAGGCCTTTGTTCCTCCCGAGGTATACGATTTTAGAATCAACGAACAAAATTGCGAGAAATGGGCAGAATTTATCGGAGACCATATATTAGACAACCGTCGTCGCCCTACATTTGATTGGAAAAAAGAAACTGTACAAATGTTAGGCCGTTGGCAACCATGGCACAACGGACACCGCGCATTATTTGAACGCGCCATTGCTAAAACTGGACAAGTAGTTATTCAAATTCGTGATTGTCAGGGTTGGCAAGGCTCTAATCCTTTTACAGTCGAACAAGTTCGTGAATATATTCGTAGAGATTTGGATCCCCTTTATCAAGGTCAATATGAGATAATGACAGTTCCGAATATTGTTGAAATTGTTTATGGTAGAGATGTAGGATATAAGATTACGCAAGAAACATTTGATGATGCTATACACAGTATATCTGCAACTAAAATTAGAAAAGAATTAGGAATTTAGGACCTTAACTCAGTTGGTAGAGTGTTTGCCTTACACGCAAAATGTCATCGGTTCGAACCCGGTAGGTCCTACCAAATTATAAAATTATAAAAATGAATATAGTATTTTGTTTTCCTGGAATGTCATTTAGTAGAACGTGGGTGACATGTTGGACTAACACTGTTACTTGGTTAAATAAAGAAGGCATAGCATTTAATGTTAGCACTACTTATACACCGGTAATTTATAATTGTCGTAATTGGCTATTAGGTGGAACAGGATATCCTCCTAAAGATTTCAAACCATTTAATGGTAAAATAAAATACGATTGGATTGTTTGGATTGATAGTGATAGCGTTTGGACACCCAAAGATTTAGAAAAACTAATTAGTAACCCTGAACATAAAATTGTAACTGGATTTTATATCCAACATAATAATAAAATATACGCACAGGCAGTTGAAGGCAAAGAAAAAAACACAATGAATTGGATGCCTAGGAATGAGGTCGATGTTAATGGCGAGCGAATTGAATTATTAGCGACTGGTATGGGATTCATGGGTGTTCAAAAGGGCGTATTTGAATCATTGACATTTCCGTGGTTCAAACCTCTAGTGTTTTCTGATAGCGAAAGAGAAACCTTCTTATCAGAAGATACAGGATTTTGTCATAGGGTAAAACAATTAGGATATACTATATGGGGAGATCCTACAATACAAATAGGACATGAAAAATCTTGGATATTAACAGGTGCTGACAGTAGTGGGCATAAACCCGCATAAATAGATTAATGAACCACCCGCCAAAATTTCTATTCTTAGATACTAACTTACAATGTAATCTAAAATGTAAAACCTGCATGTATTGGACTAGGGAAGAAGTTGTATTACCTACTCATATCACTATAGAAGAACGCGGGAATATTATTCAGGAATTCCATGAATTAAATCCACATGGTGCTGTAGTAATATGCGGCGGTGAAGCATTAATGAATCCTGAAAGATATTGGCCAATTACTAGATATTGCCGCCAATTAGGACTAAGATGTTTATCAGTGATGAACGGTACAATGGTTACTGATTTGTCAATGGCTAAAAAGTTAATCGTTGAAGGTCCCACTGAGATTACTATATCACTAAACAGTTACATACCTGAAGTTCATGATTCAACTAGAGGCATGGTAGGATCATTTGACATGGCTGTTAATGCTATCCGTCTATTGCTTCAAGCAAGAAAAGAGTTAAATAAATCTAATCCTATATACGCAATGTCTATTATGTGCGAGCAAAATTATAGAGATTTAGATAAGTTTTATGACTTTGTATTGAATGACCTTAAAGCAGATAAATTAAAATTAAATTGGCTTCAGCCAATGTTTGGCACACTATTAGATAAAGAAGGCAAACAGCGAGATGACAAGTTTTATGACAACAATGTCATTAGGGATCATGAAGGGTTATTTAAAATACTAAATGATTGTAATGAAAAATACAACCTAAGTTTAGATCCTGAGTGGATCGAAACAGTTGAGATGTACCATCGTAGTGTTCACAAAAATAACGATGCGGTGATCGGTTGGAATGGTCGAGGTACTGAAAAATTGATTTGTAATTCCTTCGACAGAAATATTATGGTAGATATGGATGGGATTGCCCGTTTATGCTTCTCACATAAGTTCCCTGGGTTTAAAATAAAGAGATACGGTGACTTGAAAAGATTTTGGTATGGTACTGACAACTTAAGGAATGTCATGTCAAAGTGTACGCAGTATTGTGGTATTAGTCACAGTGTTCGTAGAGTAAATGCTACATTGAAAGCGCGGGTATGATGTAAAGGTAACCTGAATCCTTGCCAAGGATTATTTGCGAGTTCGATTCTCGCTACCCGCTCCAAAAATTAAATGAAACAAAAATTTATTGATTTATATATGGATTGGGCTAAAAGATTAGCTCAATTAAGTTATGCCCGTAGACTGCAAGTTGGTGCGGTCATTGTAAAAAATGATTGTGTTATCAGTTATGGTTATAACGGTACTCCGGCAGGTTGGGATAATAATTGTGAAGATGAAATACCAATTAGTCCATTATCTGCTGAGTTAGATAATACATTTACATTAAAAACCAAACCCGAAGTATTACATGCTGAAATGAATGCTTTAATGAAATTAGCAAAAAGTAATGGTTCAGGAAATAACGCATCTTTATTTGTAACTCATGCACCTTGTTTAGAATGTGCAAAGGGAATATATCAAGCAGGTATATCAGAAATATATTACGGAGAAGATTATCGTTCTGATGATGGATTGTATTTTTTAAATAAATGTGGTGTTAAAATTCAAAAGGTTTTTAATAAATAAAAGCAAAAGGAATTTATATGCCTAGAATTAGTGCTGAAAAAGCGGTTAAAGCGATTGGTAATTGTTATGATTTAATTTTAATTGCTGCTATTCGACAACGAGAACTAAAGCGAGGACACAAACCCAAAGTTGAATCAACTAATTTAACTGCTGTTACCGCACTGCAAGAAATAGAACAAGGCCTAATAGGTAGAGAGTATCTTAAAAAAATAAAATAGTTGAGTAATCCTCCCAAAGGAACTTGACTGTTGAAGAGATTTATTGTATCATTAAGGTAATTACTATGTTGTAAGGTAACATGTACAACGTTGTGAGAAGGTTTTAAACAAATTACTATAGAGTTAAAACACAATGATGCTTTTAGGTAAAATAAACGAAGTATTAGATCACCGTATCACCGGTGGAAGTGAATATCAGTGGCGGTGCTATGGACCTAACGCAAGGTATTTGGATTATGAATCAGATCACGCTCATGCTAGTGTGTTGTTTGATTCAAAAACCCAAGTAGTATATGAAGCATCAGTTAATGATAAGGACAACGTTGTAAAACCATATCGTTGGCTGAATCCTGAATATAAGGACGCATACTATGCTGAAGCATCTAATAAAGGAATCGACCCCCATAATGCATGGGATAGTACTATTTGGGTAGATTTAGAAGTTGCGGATGATTGGCTTGAAAAAGCTAAAGCAGTTTTTAACGGGCTAAGTTTCGATGACCGAGTGCAAGTGCCTCTAGAATTAGAGGATGATCTGATGCTCCAATTGTGTATGGAAGCGCACAAGCGGGATATAACTTTGAACAAAATGGTAGAGCATCTCTTAGAGATGGCTATAGCCAATAAAGTATGAATGAGGCAATAAATAATTCAGTACACTGGATTATAGATGATTACCGATCAAATCGTACTAGGTTTGTTATGGAGTTGGTTGCTTGGGCTCTTAGTATTGGGTGTGCTATTGTCATGGCTGGAACAGTACCAAACCCTCCACTTATGGCTCTTTATCCCGCTTGGATTACTGGTTGTTCTATCTATGCCTGGTGTGCTTATTCTCGTCGCTCATTTGGTATGCTCGCTAACTACCTCTTGCTTGTCTCCATTGATTCTGTTGGTTTAATTAGAATATTTTTGTAAGGAATAATATGTCAGAAGAAACGCAATTAGTATTAGTTGAATGTGTATCAATGTTCCGCATTCGGTACTTGGTTGAAGTTCCTGTTGGAATCGATAACTATGGACATGACAAAAAAGAATGGGCATTAGATACTGTATCTATGGAAGCGGCAAAAGAGTTCAGCCAACATCATATTGGTGAGAACATTGTTAGTAGCCGAGTCATTACCAAAGAAGAAGCATTAGTATTATGCAATCAGGATAATGACTATGCTAGAAGTTGGTCTGAAGAACAGAAAATTGGACAATTTTTTACTATGAAAGAGGAACACCTTGAATCTGTATAATCCAACCGAAGACTGGACTGACAATGATTGGACTACCTTTACCACTTGGCTAAGGGGAGCATTGCACTCTAATGAAGTAACCGTGATCTTTACCAAAAAAGACGGTTCTGAACGGGTGATGAAATGCACCCTTGATCCTGAGGTTCTTCCTCCTTCTCTTGTGACTGAGGGCAAAACTGAACGGAAAAAGTCAGAAAATACCCTAGCGGTGTATGATTTGGAAGCTAAGGCTTGGCGTAGTTTTACCATCAAATCCGTGAAAAAAGTTACTTTCTCCGTTCCCAAAAGTTGACAATAAATACCCGTGGTGATATAATTATTATATTGAGTCAGCAACTAGCAACACAGATCATGCGTAAAGAAACTATCTCGTTCAAAGTTACCCGTGCTAAAACTCGGGCACACTTTGTCCTCTTCTCTGAGGATTCCCCCTTCAAGCCCAAGGCTGTGAAGCGTAAGGATTCCTACAAGCGTAAGCCAAAGTACAATCGGTACGAGGATTGATTATGCTTGACAAAATATCGGATTGGGTGTATACTAGACTTCTGATGTTGATGTTTTACCCAATCGAAACTAGTGTTTTTGTGTTTGTTTTTCTACTTTGGAGTAACTGATATGTATACTTACTGGGCTTTTGTTCGTACTGTTGTCGGTGGTTTTATGCGTGTTACCGTTCAAGCAGATAATCCTTATAACGCATATCAAATGTTGCGGTCAATGTATGGTAATCAGTTGATTTCCGAATCTGCCGCTCAGTGTTAATTTTTCAATCTTACTTTATTTAAAGGAATCACAATGTCTAATCAGACTTTTACGGTTGCAGGTATTACTGTTCATGGCGATTCAATTAAGGTCCGTTTCACGGATGATATGGTTCGTCGCATTAAACAATTCACTAAGGGCGGAGCAAGTCGCTGTGACTTCGTTGAATTGCCCAGTGAGATGACTAAAATTGAGGCACTGAACTATTTGGCTCAGCATGCCGAGTTTCAAAGCCCTAGTGATCAGGCTACTATTGCTGATTGTCTTGCGGATAAGACTAAAGAAGCTAAAAAAGGCGAAGTAAAAGTAAAAGCTGAAAAATCTAAGCCAAGCTTGGCAGCAATTAAAGCTCGGGCTAAAAAAGCAACTGTAACACCTGAACAACTTTTGGAAGAGGTAAATTCACCCGACGCATAACTTGTTCACAAAACAAAAAGCCCCTTACGGGGCTTTTTTTATGGGTTGTTAACCGTTTTTATTATCCAAAAGTCATCGCTCATACTAGTGTTCTGAACCACTCGGAACGGCATATAAAAATAGCCCTGCAACCCCCAAGAAGTGCCCCAACTATTTCTAGCGATAAATGCTTGTCTGTTCATGTCATATCCTACTAATAGCACAGCATGACCACCTAACAATCTTTCGGTTCGTGTATTAGGGTAAGGCATTTCCCCTGTTCTACCTGTATTGATAAAACTGCTATATACATCGAATCCCATTATTATAGGATATTGATTAGATAATGCATTAATTGATTCGGAATATTGATCGGTAATGCGTTCGTACCTAGAAATTTTTCTTCTTAGCCCATCGCTGATTGCAGCAGTCGATGGCCTTGTTCTATATTTACTTATATCGTATGGCCATAATCTTTCTAAGGATGCGCCATATTGATAACATGCTTTTATGGCATCTCTTATGTAGGCACCACTATCATAATTAACAGTTCCTTCTATTAATCTTACATAATAGTAAATAAACAACCTGCTTACATCAAGCATATTATTATTTTTCTTGTTAAGAAATTCAATTGCGCCCGCTACGGCATTTCCTGTACAACTTCCTAAGTTACCTTGATCTTCTATTGGGCTACAATACCGTCTTAAATCTATTGTAGATGAAACTCTTGCATTTGTCGCATTATAAACATAGTCTCTTGTATCAATTTTATCACGAACCCATTGCAGGTTGTATTTTTTGCCAAGTGTCTTGGGACCCAATTTAATAGAAGAAACCTTATGAATTGGTTTATTGAAGGTATGGTCTGCATTGCTGTCTATGATTGTGCGAGGATCTTGTTTAATCATATTAGTACCCAAATCTGGCCGCGTATGTAGCGTATTGAGTTTGTATTGTAGCCAAATCTAATACACCGTCGTACACTTTGATAAATGCTATATTACCAGTTTGCACTTCAAAACCACCCGTCCTGCTGAACATTCTTAACTGATTGAAGCCGCCTCCCCCTCCGTTAGTTGCAGTGTACGAATAGTTGGTAGGCTGGGAACTAGTAGCAATATATAGTTGACCGGTGCTAGTTGTATTGTTCCAAGTTCCCCAACCAAAGTGCCATACAGTATCAGCACCAGAACCGGGTAGATTAACCGAGATGTTGGGATAGAATGTGTTGGGGTTTCCGTTATAAGCACCCATCAACCAATCTTTAACTGATTCGTCCTGTGTGTTTAGCAATCTGCCTGCAGATGTTGCTGTTAACTGATATGCCATAAACACGCTGTAACTTTGCCCGGTGGACCAGTTAGGACCGCCGTACATAGTGTCTGTACCAGTATTATTGGATTTAGTAAATATTCCACCGTTAGTTGCCGACCATCCGACACTACTACCTGCATTGGCTACTGTAATAGTGTACGAACCTGTTCCAGCAACGGTAGAACCATTTACAGGAACAGCAGAGTAATTAGCCGCATCTAAGTCATACACTAATGTTGGGATAGTAGAAAGAGACTTCCAACTTCCGATAGTGGCTTGCATTATGCCACTCATTATGCTACTCCTGTACCGTTAATCATCCAAGTATCAGTCGCTACTTTCATTAATGTTGCCATACCATAATTGCTTACGACACGATTTGCCGCTGTTGAGTTACCTGCCATATACAATGTTACACCACTAGCGGCATTAACTAAGATGTTACCTGCAGATTGAACAACAATATTGATTGCTGTACCAGTTGCAAATGTTGTAGTTGCATTATTTGGAATAGTCAATGTAAAGTTGCCTGATGATGTTGAGTAGTAATGTTTCCCTGCATCCGTTAATGCGAGTGTAGCATTAGCTGCTGCAACTTGTGGAATGTTCAAGTAACCGATTGCAAAACCGTTTGTGTTACCACTTATATTTCCAGTAAACACACCATCAGTAGCACCTACATTACCTACGTTAGCATTACCAGTTACTGTTAATATACCAGTACCACTCAAGTTTGCTACTTCTGTTGTACCAGCATACCATCTAAAGAACAGACCTGCATCAGCAGCTGGAATGCCTGACCACAATGTCCCACTGTCAACACCCAGTGCATAATCTGTGTTGGTTACACTGGTGATTGGATACAATACAACTTTAGTACCAGCACTTCTTGTAGTGAATGTCGGTGCACCTGTTCCGTTAGTATTGAAGTCAATTCTATTGTTACCGGTGCCGTTTAGATATAACTGTCCGCCACCGGTAGATAAATTACCTGCTTGAGTTGAGGTTATTTGACCAATAGTAGAAATATTACCGCCAATAACATTACCAGTAACATTAAGTGTGCCGGTAATATTAGCACCTGTACCAGTAACTGTCATCGTAGTATTACCTACTGCTGCTATTGTCACATTGCCGTTACTAGTAATAGTAATGTTTGAGTTACCATTCTGCAATAGACCGCTATTGATAGTAGTAATGTTACCGGTTGTAATGTTTGCTGTATTACCAGTAATGTTGCCGGAACTTACTAGTCTGTCCACATTGGCTGTTTGGAAATAAGCCACGCTGTTGAGGCTGTTGCTGAGTGTGCTGTTGGCCTTGTCATAGACCAAGCTGATGATACTGTGATATCCTGCTATGCTTACACGGGCCACA
>Ga0114959_10003341_pt1 | contig 12640 bp, 10 predicted proteins | sample C_130625_EF_Meta_FD_87317 | JGI IMG/M metagenome (GOLD analysis project Ga0114959, IMG submission 87317) | Freshwater microbial communities from Lake Croche, Canada to study carbon cycling - C_130625_EF_MetaG | ecosystem: Environmental > Aquatic > Freshwater > Lake | place: Lake Croche, Canada...
CCAGCGCAACATGAACAAAACCCAATTGATTGAGCACATTGCGGCCAACACCGACCTGAGCAAAGCGGCTGCAGGCCGCGTACTGTCCACGGTACTGGAGAGCGTAACCAAGACCTTGAAAAAAGGAGACACAGTGAGTTTGACTGGATTTGGATCCTTCAGCGTGACCAAGCGCAAGGCACGCATTGGGCGTAACCCCCAGACCGGGGATGCACTGAAGATCAAGGCTGCCAAAGTGCCGCAATTTCGTCCCAGCCAAGGACTCAAGGACGCGCTGAACTAGTTCGACTCAATCAAGCGAGCCACATCGCCATGGCACTGCGCGCACTTGCCCACCAGCAGCAGGTCGCCCTTGCGCACCACGCCCGTGAAGTTGGTGATGATCGTGGCATCGCTGCACTGACCACACCAGACATTGGCCAGCAGAAGCTTTTTGATATCAGCTGGAATGGCCTTCCATAGCTTGGCCGCTGGCTCTGTGAAGTTGGGGATGGTTTCCACGGTCATGGTGAAATCATGGAGCAAAGCCCATCCAGCAGCCCGGTCTATTCCAGACCGGCACATCAACCTTCAGGCTTTACCTGAGGTTCGTGTCATTCCCGCAAAACTCGCCGTAATTCTGCACGCTGCGGCCCGTACCCCCGCAAAAACGCAGCGTTAAAACCCCTCAAAACAGCGTCGCAGCCACCATCCGAATACACGTAGTGCTGGCGCCACCGATCAGCGCTTGCAGGGCTGGCTAGGTGCTTGAACCTGAGTCAGCACTCTTTCAGTGCCCATTGATTTCCAAAATCACGAAAAATGTAGCTTATTCGTGATTAAGGGTTAAGTCATTGAAATCATTGAAGAAAAATTCACTGAAAAAGTTATCCACAGACTGTTCTATCTGGGGGTCTTGGCAGCGTGGATCTCGGTGTTGATCTCACCCAATCTAGGCCCATCGCATTCAATGCTTGTGTCGATCGTCCACCCAGAGTCCGTCCAAAGTGGCGGGATACCGGTTGTCCAGATAAATAACTGAAAACATACTGCAGTTGTTGCAACGCAATGATTTTTAGGAGACTTTGAAATGGCACAAGCAAGAACACTTTCCCCCGCAGAAATGGCGCAGGTACTGGCCTACACCGAAACACGCAGCCACGCAGCGCGCAACCGCGCCATGCTACTGCTCACCCACTGGGCGGGCTTGCGGGTGGGTGAAGTAGCTTGTTTGCGCTGGAACGATGTGGTGGCGGCAGATGGCTTAGTCAAAGACGAAATCCGCTTGCTGCCCGACATGACCAAAGGCCGCCATGCGCGCACTGTGTTTGTCAGCATCCGCTTGCGGGAGGAGCTGCAAGCCTACGCCGCGCAGGCCAAGTGCTTGGGCAGTGAGTACCCGTTTTTCGCCAGCCAGAAGAGCATCAAACGGGGGTTTAGCGCTAACAGCCTGTCCCAGACGCTGACTTTGCTCTACACCGGTGCAGGCATTAACGGTGCGAGCAGTCACAGTGGCCGCAGGTCGTTCCTGACCACGCTGGCCAACAAGGGCACGGCTATCCATATTTTGAAAACCCTGGCGGGGCACCGCAACATTGCTACCACTGCGGCTTACCTTTACAGCAGCCCAGCGCAGTTAAAGGCGGCAGTGGAGTTGGCTTAAAAGACATGCAATCTAGCAAAGCGCTGCATCGAAGACGTTGATTCGGGAGCGGGCATTCGCTAAAGTCAGTAATATGCAATTCTGTTGAGCCGTTTACCGAGGTCCATTTGAGGAGCGATTTACCACACCGCGAGGCTTATTAGGCACTCCGCTGTTTTCTTAGTCGCCTATATGCGTTCGGTGTGCTTCCCGTCCAACTATGAAAGGCACGATGAAACGATGGAAGGTTTTCGAAACCTACCTTTGATGCAATTTGACCAATCGAATCACGGGTTTTCACTAGCCAATCGATCGCCAGGTCTCTTCGCATTTCATCTTTGATGGACTGAAAGGTTGTTCCTTCATTTGAGAGCTTTCGGGTTAGGGAACGGCTTGACATGAAAAGAGCAGCTGCGGCTTCGTCAAGAGTCAAGTCAAGAGACTTTCTCTGCGACAAGTAGCGCCTAAGGCGTGTGCTCATGACGTTATGGTCGAAGGTCACGAATATCCAATCGTCCGGCGCACTTTTTACAAACCTGATTAACTCCACCTTTGACTTCTGAAAACCCTTAAGCAATTGCTCATCTGAAAAAGTCAAGAAAGTATATTTTTGGTCAAACGTAACCGGTCCAGGAAATAAGTTTGCGTACTCAGAAAAGTGTGCTGGCCGTTCGAACCCGAAACCAATTGCCTCAATTGGAATTTTTTTGCCAATGAGCCACGATGCAACCCCATGGGTAAGTTTCAACATCAGCTCATGTCCAAAGACAATGGGCCGTAAATCTTTTACCAATGGTTTCAGTGCAATTGTTACCATATGTGCGTTTTTTCTGAAGTCCAACTGGTAATCATCCAGCAGCAGATTCCAGAAACGTGTGAACCGGTACAAAGCAACCAAAAGAGTAGGTGCGTCCAGCAGACTCAGTCCCAGGTACTTCAAAGTCCCGGAACGGATCGGGCGAGACCACAACCCCAGCATCTCGTCGCCAGTGCTAACGGCAATGCGCTCGTATAGCCGGACAAACTGCTCGCGCGTCACGCGCGTAGACGGCAGTTCTAATAACGAGAGAGGTATGCCTGCTTGCTCAACCAGCGCCTCAATCTGCTGCGGACTCATTTTCTGCCTCGCTCCCGCCAACATGTTGTGCACAAAGGAAAGTGGGATGGTGAGGCTACTGTTTTGCATCGCTGGGTACAAATTGCTGCATCGGATCAACTTGGCTGGAAATGCAATAAATCGGTCTTGAAATGCAATTCACTTAGACGGGATCATACCTAATATTCGTGGACTCACGCCGCACGCAGGAGTGTATTTGTTGGCGCGTAACGCAATTTTCGGAGGATCCACTTATGGTGTACGAATTTCTGACTACGGAATCTGACGGTGATATTCGCATCATCACATTGAACCGTCCTAGCAAACGCAACGCGATCAGTGACGAAGTACTGGATGAATTAGACCGGGCGTTTTCTTCGCTGGGTCCTGAAGTAAGGGCCGTAGTGTTGGCGGCTAACGGTCCTCATTTTTGTGCTGGCCTAGACCTGAGCGAGCACCATGCGAAAGCTCGTACCGCTGCCGAGTTCATGCACATGTGTCAGTCATGGCACAGAGTGTTTGACAAGATCCAGTACGGTGGCATCCCGGTAGTCGGCGCACTGCATGGTGCTGTCGTTGGCGGTGGGTTGGAGCTAGCTGCTGCCACACACATTCGAGTTGCCGAACCAAATACTTACTTTGCCTTGCCGGAAGGTCAGAAAGGGATATTCACGGGTGGGGGCGCCACGGTGAGGGTGGCACGCATCATTACTCCAAGTCGTATGGTGGAAATGATGCTGACAGGCCGTGTGGTGGACGTACATGCCGGCGTCAGCCTTGGGTTGGTCCATGAAATTACAGAAACTGGAGCTTGCCTTGACGCGGCACGAGCTTTGGCCAAAAAGGTGGCTGGCAATGCACCACTGTCCAACTACGCAATCGTGACGTCAATCAGCCGGATCGCTGAGATGTCTTCAGCCGAAGGCTTATTCACTGAATCACTGATGGCCGCGGTAGTGCAAACCGGAAATGAAGTGCAGTCGCGTTTGGGGGCCTTCGTAGACAAATCATTGCCCAAGGTATCACTTCAATCGATTTAATTAATCGACATTCTTAAGTATTTTTACGTTACTAAACACCAGTCATGACTACACCTCACAACACTATCCCAGCTTCGCTTAGCCAAATAACCTTGATGATGAGCCCACGTATCCGTCGTTCCCCGTTTTACGAAGCGACGGTGCGTGACGGCGTGTCGCACTTCACCGTGTACAACAAGATGTTGATGCCAACGTCCTTTGGTAATTTGGAGGCTGAACTTCACCGCTTGATGCACGGTGTTGCCATGTGGGACGTTGCTGTTGAGCGGCAGGTAGAGGTAAGTGGCCCGGATGCTGATAGCTTGGTACAGCATCTTAGCGCCCGTGATCTCTCCAAAATGCGCGTGGGACAAGGTAAATACGTTGCTATATGCGATCACCAAGGCAGGTTGTTAAACGATCCCGTATTGCTAAAGCTATCGGACCGCTATTGGTTTTCCTTGGCGGACAGCGACATGTTGCTCTGGGTGCGCGCGGTTGCAGGTGAGGGAAACTTTGACGTCACGGTGTGCGAGCCCGACGTATCCCCGCTGGCTATTCAAGGTCCAAAGGCTGAGGACTTGGTTGCAAAGCTCTTTGGCCAACATATCCGAGACATTAAATATTTCGGTTGCATCGAAACGAGTCTGCAGGGCATACCACTCGTTTTGTGCCGCTCGGGATGGAGCAAGCAAGGGGGCTTTGAGCTATTTCTGCGCGACGGAAGCAAAGGGGATGCCCTTTGGGAACTTGTGAAGTCGCAAGGCAAGGAATATGACATTGGTCCAGGCTCACCCAATCATGTTGAGCGGGTGGAAAGCGGACTGCTTTCCTGGGGTGGTGACACCACACCAGACAGCAACCCCTTCGAAGCCAACATGGGCAAGTATGTCGACGTCAACACGTCAGTCAATTACATCGGTAAAGCGGCACTTCAACGCGTTGCTGCTGAAGGACCTCACCGACTGCTAGTGGGCCTTGTTCTTGACGGAACCGCTCCGTCTGCCTGGCCCTTGGTTGAGCGCGTAGCTGTGTCGGCCAATGGTGAAGCAGTCGGAACAATGTCTGCCGTCATTTACTCACCGCGTATGGGGCGAACCATCGGGCTCGCACAGATCCAACGCATGGTTGTGGAAACAGGCGCAAAGCTTTCAGTGCACGCACCCAACGGAGTTCAAGGCGCAACATTGTCGCCCTTGCCGTTTCTGTAATCACCTCTCGAATGGACCCGCCATATTTGGTCGAACCGCTCTAATTAGTATGAGGCTAGACGCCGTAACCTATGAGCCCCTTAATTTCCAGAAAATCATGCATGCCCCAATCCGCATATTCGCGTCCGTTTCCTGATTGCCTATAGCCCCCAAACGGGGCGTAGACATCCCAATCAGGGTAATTGATATGGACCTGCCCGGCGCGCAGCTGGCGAGCCACTGCGCGCGCATGTTGCAAGTTGGCAGACTGCACATATGCTGCAAGACCAAAGACGCTTTCGTTGGCAATTTCAATCGCCTCTGCCTCACTGTCATAGGGCATGATTGCCAATACCGGTCCGAAAACTTCTTCCCTAGCAATGGTCATGACTCTTGTCACATTGCCGAAGACCGTGGGGCGGGCATAGTAGCCGCGCACAAGGCCCTGCGGCTTGCCTACACCGCCTGCAACCAGCGTTGCACCCTCTGCAATCCCAATTTCGATCAGGTCCTGGACCTTGGCGTATTGTTGCTTACTGATCAAAGGACCCATAGTTGAGCGCTCGTCGCGTGGATCGCCCACAACCTGTTCAGCGGCGGCGGTTGCAGCAATTTCCAGCGCCTTGGCATGCAGTGCGCGCGGCACTAGCATGCGGGTAGGTGCATCGCAGGACTGCCCGGTATTGCTCATGCAACTCTCAACACCTTTTCGCACTGCATTTTCGAGGTCGGCATCCTCCAGAATAATGTTTGCTGATTTGCCACCAAGCTCCTGCGCAACGCGCTTAACGGTGTCCGCGGCGGTCTTCGCAACCATGACACCTGCACGGGTAGAGCCGGTAAAAGACACCATGTCCACGTCTTTATGGGCCGCCATGGCCTGCCCTACGGAAGGCCCATCGCCGTTGACCATGTTGTACACACCCGGCGGCACACCGGCATCATGCAATATTTCTGAAAAAACGATGGCACTGATGGGCGCAATTTCACTGGGCTTAAGAACAACGGTGCAGCCGCAGGCAATAGCCGGGGCCACTTTGCACATGATTTGATTGAGCGGCCAGTTCCAGGGTGTGATCAGGGCAACTACGCCGATACCCTCCTTCATTACACGCGTGCCGCCTCGCTGGTATTCAAACTCGTAGCCCTCCAGCGAAGCAATGGTTGCCTCCAAGTGCACTTGCCCGGCCCAGGTCTGCGCATCGCGGGCCCATGAGAGTGGTGCGCCCATCTCGTCCGAGAGGGCCTGCGCAATCTCGTTGGCACGGTCGTTATAAATAGACAAGATGCGCCGCAAAAGCGAAAGTCGTGTTGCCTTATCGGTTTGGCTGAAGGCCGAAAAGGCAGCGCGTGCCGCAGATACGGCCTTGTCCACGTCAGCCGCGCTGCCCAGTGAAATTCGGGTGTAGGCTACCTCCGAGGCGGGGTTGACCACGTCAAAGCCTCGCGCAACCACGGGATCAACCCAGGCGCCATTGATATAGAACTGTTGGTGGTGAATCATGGTTTATCAGTAACCGGCATAAATGACGAATGAGAGGTTTAGGCAAACAATTCTTTTCCTGATTTGCCAAAATGCAGTGTAATGCTTATACTTGCAAAATGCAAGTTAAAAAACCAACCTCTCGGGTTGACGATCCCGTATGAGCTTCGCAACCAGCGCTGACGGTGTCCGGCTTTATTACAGAACTCGCGGCAGGGGTGAGCCGTTGCTGCTAATGGCAGGACAGGCCTGCGACCACAGGGACTGGGACCGCGTCGCAGAAGACCTCATGGGCCACTTTGAGGTGATCGTGTGGGACTACCGAGGTACTGGGCAAAGCGACAAGCCTCAGGAGCCACCTTACAGCACGCGAAATTTTGCTGCGGACGCTGTGGCCGTGCTTGACGCCTGCGGTCATGCGCGTGCGCACGTATATGGATTCTCGATGGGCGGACGGGTGGCGCAGTGGTTCGCAATCAATTACGGGTCCCGCCTAGGCAGTCTAGTACTGGGCGCAACCTCACCCGGCAACCGTCATGGCGTGGCAAGGAACCCGGATGTGGACAAGGCGCTCCGCAGTGGAGACATCGATGAACTGCTGCTGACCTCGTTCACACAACAGTGGATCTCTGCGAATCGCGAGCTAGCCGATGAAATCGCTAGCTTGTGGAATCGTCCGCTACCAGCGCAATTAAGGCACATGCACTACCAGGCTAGTCAGGCGCACGACACATGGGACTTTTTGCCTTCAATTCAAACCCCTACGCTGCTCATTCATGGAAGCGATGATGAGATTAACCCTTGCGCAAATAGCGAACTGATTGCGCGCCGCATTCCGGGCGCCTACCTGTACGTTTTGAAGGGTGCAAGGCATTGCTACTTCGAGGAGTTTCGCACTGTGGCGTCGCAAATGGTTTGTGACTTTCTCCTAGCGCACTCCATTGCTAGGTCGTGAGCGCGTGACATCGAAAAACGTCAAGAACCAATGGCTTTGAGGCTTGCATCTTACAAGCAAACTACTTAAACTTGCTTTTCGCAAGTTAAGAGAACTTTGCGAACGCTGTTTAACCCAATAGATAAATAGGAGACAAAAATGGACAAATTCGACAACGCAACTCACTCAACCTTGATGGTAGGCCGGCGTAAGCTGCTTGCCGGAGCATCAGCCCTCGGACTCTCGGGACTTGCAGTCCCTTTGCCCTCAATGGCTCAAGAAAAACCAAAAAAGGGGGGCACGCTTCGCATGGGGATGGCAGGTGGATCCGCATCCGATAGCCTCGACCCATTGGCCGAGGCTGACGCCATACCATTCATGATTGGGTACATGTTGTACAACAACTTGTTCGAAGTTGCGGACGATGGCAGCGTCCACGGCGAGTTGGTCGAATCTTGGGATGTCAAGCCGGGTGCGGCCGACTGGACACTCACATTACGTAAGGGCGTGACCTTTACTTCTGGGAAGCCCCTTGATGCGGACGATGTGATTTACTCGCTGAACCTGCACAGGGGCGAAACAAAGTCTGGTGCAAAGGTGCTTTTGGCCGATGTCACAGATATCAAAAAAATATCAGCTAGCCAGGTACAGATCCTAATGAAAAACGGGAATCTTGATTTGCCCTTTAACCTGTGTGCTCCAAGCATATTGATAGTACCCAATGGTTTCAAGGATTGGAAAAATCCAAATGGAACCGGTGCGTTTACCCTGGAAGATTTCAACCCGGGCGTGCGTGCCACCTTTAAGCGTAAACCAGGAGACTTCTGGAAGCCTAATCGTGGAAATTTTGACCGGGTCGAAGTGACTTATGTCAACGATCCAACCGCTCGTACAAATGCCCTCATATCAAACCAGGTAGATGTAATCAACCGCGTTCCCTCAAGATCAGCGGCCTTGCTTGGAAAAAATAAGAACCTTGTTATCTCTCGATCCTCCGGAACGGGGAACCGGTATGGCTTTGCAGCGCAGACCGACAAAGGGCTATTCTCAAACAAGGACCTCGTGCTTGCGATGAAATTTGGGATTGATCGCAAAAAGATTGTTGAAAACGTTTTTTCGGGTTACGCGTCTGTGGGCAATGACCACACGGTGGGTGCCAAGATGAAATTCTATGACAAGTCGCAATCGCTCACCTCTTATGACCCTGACAAAGCCGCCTTCTACTTCAAGAAGTCGGGAGTCTCCTCACCGATTGAATTGATGGTGTCCGATGGTGCGTTCAATGAATCGTTGGATTGCGGACAACTATATGCTGAATCCTTGTCAAAGGCAGGTATCAAGTTAGACCTAAAGCGCGTCTCTGGTGACGGATATTGGGACAACGTTTGGATGAAAGCGCCATTCTGTGCGACCTATTGGAACAACCTTCCCACGATTGACATACAACTGTCCCGCGCTTTTGCCAACGGCGCTGCCAACTCGTGGAATGAAACACGATTCGATAACGCCGACTTCAACAAACTTATGACAGCGGCACGTGTGGAGATGGATGAGAAGAAGCGAGCCCAAATGTACGCAGAATGCCAATCCATTGTTCGACTGGAGTCTGGGTTGGTTTGCTTTGCAGTGGCCGATTATCTGGATGCCGCTTCTACCAAATTAAAGGGATTGACTATCTCTGGACGCTACGACTTGGCGGATCTGCGGATACCGGAAAAGGGCTGGTTCGCATAGGGCTCACCAACGACTGAGCTAGTTTTAAAGTTGCGTGCACGAAGCTGCTGATGTGGCTTCTGTGCACAAGGGGCTGTAGTCAATAGCCCCTTTCTTTCTTATGCCAGCAGGGTTGAAAAGAACGTCTAACCGATTTGCGGCGAACACGTCAACATGGAGAAAAGGGTCACATGCAATTTGACTACATCATCGTTGGTGCAGGCTCCAGCGGATGCGTTTTAGCGAATCGGTTGAGCCGTGATCCCGGTGCACGTGTTTTGCTCATAGAAGCCGGACCGGAAGACACAGCTTGGTCATTAAAGATGCCTGCGGCGATGCTTTTAAACCTTAAAAAGACATCGGTCAATTGGGCATTTCAGGGCGAACCTGAACCGGAACTCAATGGCAGGCAAATGAAGCATGACCGCGGTAAAACTCTCGGCGGATCTTCCTCCATCAACGGAATGGTATACATCCGAGGGCACGCTCAGGATTTTGAAGGCTGGCGCCGGGCCGGGTGTGAGGGCTGGGGATACGCGGACGTGTTGCCCTATTTCAAGCGCATGGAAAGTTATGGCGGCGGCGACTCAGAATTCCGAGGCCGAGATGGCCCGATGTATGTCTCGAGGCCAATACCTGAGAACCCGCTGAACCTTGCATTCCTTCAAGCGGGTAAAGAGGCAGGTTACCCAAGTTCAGATGACCTCAATGGGTTCCGACAGGAAGGATTTGGTGTGTTCGACCGGTCGGTCTACAAAGGGGAACGATGGAGTACTGCGCGCGGATACCTAGCCCCCGTGCGTGCAAGGCCGAATCTTCGGATCCTCACCGGATGTTTGGTGCATCGGGTGCTGATCAGAGACGGGAACGCCATAGGTGTGGAATACAAGGACCCCAATGGTAATGTTGTTTCAGCCAGTGCGGCTAAGGAAGTCATTCTGTCGGCGGGGGCAATAGGTAGTCCACACCTTTTGATGCTTTCGGGTATTGGCCCTCGGGAGCACCTAAAGCAAATGGGCATTGGGATTGTCGCGGACCTTTCGGGCGTGGGGCAAAACCTTAATGATCATCCCGACTTTGTGATGAAGTTCAAATGTACAAGGCCGGTATCAATTTGGCCCCAGACCCGGCCTCTGGCAAGCACCCTTGCCGGAATTCAATGGTTTATGCGCAAAACCGGAATTTGTGCAACGAATCACTTCGACGTGGTCGCCTGTGTACGATCGCAATCGGGGGTCCAGTACCCCGATATTCAATTGACTCTGTCGCCAGTTGCGGTGGACTTTGATACCTGGGCTCCATTGCAGGAGCATGCGTTTCAAATCCATGTCGGCCTTATGCGAGCCTACAGCAGGGGTTGGGTAGCTTTGCGAAGCGCAGACCCGGCGGTGCCGCCGCGAATACAGGTCAATTACTTGAAGGACCCAAGAGACCGTGAAATACTTAGAAAAGGGGTTGAAATCGTTCGAGAGCTGGTCGCCCAGCCGGCATTTTCCGACCTGTGTGGAGCCGAAATATTTCCTGGTGCCGATGTCCGGTTAGCGCCTGATTTGAATAAGCAGTTCTCGGACTACACCGCTTCGCAATGGCACCTATCGGGTACAGCACGCATGGGAGCCGCAGACGATGAGGATGCAGTCGTTGATACAGAGGGAAGGGTGAGAGGCGTTGAAGGTCTTCGAGTCGTTGACGCGTCGATCATGCCCATGGTAACCAACGGGAATACCAATGCTCCGACCATCATGATGGCTGAGAAACTGAGCGACGCGATTCTTCGCATGCCTACGCTGCCCCCTATTGAGAAGCCAATCTGGGAAAACCCCTGCTTCGACAGAGAACAGCGCTAAGGTGGATCCCAACCTGCGTACTGGGCCTGGCACAACTGAGCAGTGCGACCAACGAAATGCAAATCACCAACATTGAAGCGATCTGGTTGCGAGTCCCCGCAATGGGGGACACCGCAGAGTGGGGAGACGATGCATTCATCGTCCGAATTCATACCGACAACGGGCTCATCGGAATTGGCGAGTCAGACAGTTGTCCTGCGGTTCTCAAAGCAATTATCGAGACCCCCTCATCTCATTCGACTTGCAAGGGCCTTCGGGAAATACTGTTGGGCGAAAATCCGCTGGACATCGAACGGTTGTGGCGCAAGATGTTCGAGCAGACTTCCTACATGGGCCGCCGTGGCGCTGTCATTCACGCCATAAGTGCCGTCGACATTGCACTTTGGGATATTGCAGGAAAACACTTTGGCGTACCGGTGTACCAGTTGCTTGGGGGCAAATTGCGTGACGACATTGAAGCTTATGGAACGTTCATACCAAGGGACGTTCCCTGCGAAAACTCTGAAGTAGCCGCGGGGATGGTTGATGCCGGCTTGAAGCTGCTAAAGCTGGGCGGAGGAAACTTTGGAATTGATCCGCAACATGACCACACTGTCATGCGCTATGTACGAGACAGCGTCGGGCCGGACGTAGAGTTGGCGGTGGACCTGGTCTATCGATGGAAAAACTTCCCCAATGCGAAAAAACAGGCAGAAAAGCTTTATGAATTTGATTTAGCCTGGATTGAAGAGCCTATTCCCGCAGATGATCACATCGGATTGCGCCGCCTTTCGCAGGCAATAAGCGTAAACGTATCCGGCGGAGAGTGTCTGGCGACTTTTGCAGAATTCGAAGAATTCGTTCAGGAGACGAGCCCAGACATCATCCAGCCCGACATTACGAGGTGCGGCGGAATCACTGAAATGAGGAGGATCTACCAGCTTGCAACGCGCCACAGTTGCCGGCTCGTCCCCCATGGCTTTAGCACGGGCATTCTGCTTGCAGCGACTTCGCAGTTCCTGGCAAGTGTTCCGAACGGTGAGCTGATTGAATATTCCAACAGTACGAGTCCAATTGCCACTGGGCTGGTTGCTAACCACCTGCCGCTTGTCAATGGAAGAGTTACGGTAAGCGATGCCCCAGGGTTGGGGTTAGTTCTGAATGAAGACTTTATATCGCGATATGGGGTAGAAATGAATTTTTCCGGCAGGATGTTAAACGGGTTTCGGTGACGGCAGTATGCAAAGACGAAACCTGATCGCAGCTTTATCCAGGAGGTTAGCGCGCGTGTAAACGCTCAGGGAAATGCTTGACAGACTCAACGGCTAACGCCGCATTGCGCTAGCTCCTATTGCAAACTGCTAGGCAACTCCGCCACCTAGAGATTCTTCATCGACAGAAGCTCAATAAACGATGAATAAACTTGTATTTTGCAAGTCATGTGTTAAGCTTGCAAAAAACAAGTTAAGACAACGCATCCATGGAGTACGACTTATGCAAAAGGTATTTTTGACAGGTATCACCGGCTACATAGGGCAGCACTGTGCTGCGGAACTATTGCGGCAAGGATATGAAGTTGTTGGAGCCATTCGTTCGCGCTCAAAGGCTGACGAGACGCGATCTGCGATTTCACGAGTTGCATCCATCAAAAAATTGAGTTTTGTGGAAGTTGATTTACTTTCGGACAAAGGATGGAAGGAGGCTATGGAGGGATCTACGTATGTCCTTCACGTTGCTTCGCCGTTCTTACTCAAAGAG
>Ga0114959_10003345_pt1 | contig 12620 bp, 6 predicted proteins | sample C_130625_EF_Meta_FD_87317 | JGI IMG/M metagenome (GOLD analysis project Ga0114959, IMG submission 87317) | Freshwater microbial communities from Lake Croche, Canada to study carbon cycling - C_130625_EF_MetaG | ecosystem: Environmental > Aquatic > Freshwater > Lake | place: Lake Croche, Canada...
ACCAAGAACTGCACAATAAATTCAATATCCACCATGCCACCAGAGTCATGCTTCAAGTCGAACTCACCGCTTGGATTGGGGTGGCCCGCATGAACTTTGCGGCGCATCTCTAAAATTTCATTACGGAGCTGATCAATATTTTGCTTCTGACTCAATACCTGCGAACGCACCAGATCGAACTTCAAACCTACGGCTAGATCACCAGCGGAGAACCGTGCTCTGGTTAAGGCTTGATGCTCCCATACCCAGGCAGTATTGTCCCCTTCACGCAATTGATACTTTTTGAATGCCTCTATATTGGTAACTAAAAAGCCAGCTGAACCATTGGGGCGAAGACGTGTATCAATCTCAAACAAACTCCCAGTAGATGTAAAAGCAGTCAACCAATTGATCATTCGCTTTGCTAAAAGCGCATAGATTTCTTGGGCGGCATAGTCGTCTGACTCCTCTGATTGATATAAAAACACCAAGTCTAGATCCGAGGCATAACCCAGCTCCTTGCCCCCCAATTTGCCATAGGAAATAATTGCAAATGGGGCAACAAAATCTTTAGGTAAATTAAACTTCTGCGCAATACCAGGCCACACACGTTCAAATGTAATCTGCAGTATTAGATCCGCCAATGTCGACAAATGATCGCTTACCTTCTCGACCGAAAGGGGCTCCCCAACACCGATGCCAAGATCCGCTAAAAGCGTGATAAATGTCTCAGTGTGGTGAGTCACACGCAAAATATCCATTGCCTGCTCTGAACCATCGCCATCAGCCATGACATCATCGAGACGCATATTTAAATTCGCTTTTACTTCTTGCCAATATTTTTCTGGCTGATCGATTAAAGCTTTCTCTGTTCCAGAGTTGAGCAAGTGATCCAGTAAATGGGGGTGCCGCGTGAGGTACTGAGCGCCCCATTGCGATGCTTTAAGTAAATCCAACACATTCAACAGCGCCCTAGGATATTCGGCCAAAATTGACAGATACGCACTCCGTCTTACGACCGCCTCAAGCAAATCAAAAAAACGAAGCAGGGTTTGATCGGCCTGGGTTTGATCGCCACTACCAAACTGCATACTTTCTGCAGCCTTACGCATTAAATTATCAAAGACAAGTCGACTCTTCTCGGGAAGCTGTCTTTGCTTGGGGCTATCAACCCATCCCTGCCATCGCACAAGAGTTTGTGGAAAATATTGCTCATCCGGCTCCCAACTTAAATCTAAAGGGGCGAGTTCTAGCCTAGTGCTATCGTCAAGCAAAAAAGCCTTTTCAAAGAGGCGGGTAACATTATTTTGATGACGATCTAACTCGGCCATGAAAGATTTGCCATCTTCACCAAGACCTTCTCCCATTGATAATGCCAAACGCGCTCGAGCTGCCTCGTCATCAGGAAGGTAATGGGTCTGTTGATCATCCCAAACTTGAATGCGATGTTCTAAGCGCCTTAAAAAAACATATGCCGCTTCTAGAGCACCCACTTCTTCTGTGGCTAAGATGCCTTGCTGCTTGATGAGATCAAGAACTTCTAAAGTAGGTCTGACTCTAAAGCGCGGATCGGTACCACCTCGCATCAATTGAAACATTTGTGCTAGAAATTCAATTTCTCGAATACCCCCACGACCAAGCTTAATATCCCGCGAGCGGCCCTCATGCCCAGATGATCTCTTATCCGCCTCACGCTGAATCTGTGCATGCAAATCGCGTATAGAAGCAATCACGCCATAATCCAGGTGGCGCCTAAACACAAATGGGCGGATCAACTGATCTAATTCTTTTGCACAATAGGCGTGATCCGGAGATCCAGTTAAGGGTGCAATCAAGCGACCTTTAATCCAGGCGTAGCGCTCCCACTCTCTACCTTGAACCAGGAGATACTCTTCGAGCATTTCCAAGCTGCATACCAGTGAGCCAGAATCCCCATTGGGACGAAGCCGCATATCCACCCGAAAGACAAAACCATTTTCATCGTGCTCAGACAGAAATTTAATTAAACTTTTGCCCATGCGAGAAAACCATTCATGATTGGAAAGGCTTTTTGGCCCACCCACCGTTTCGCCCTCATGCTCATACAAAAAAATCAGGTCAATATCAGATGAAAGGTTGAGTTCGAGACCGCCCAACTTGCCCATACCCACAACCAGCAGCGGCATCTCCATGTTGTTTTGCTTGCTCCATGGAAGCCCAAATCGGTTTTTTAAGTCTTCGCGAATAAAGGCAACAGAATCCGCCACAGCCAACTCGGCAAAATGACTTAAACCCTGGGTAACCTCACCCAGACTCGCCATTCCATTGAGGTCTCTGAACGCAATCCAAATCATTAAGCGCTGTCTAGCAATTCTTAAATTGGCCATAAATTGCGCCTCATCTAGCGCAAGCCCCTGCCGAGAGATGCCGCCAGTTTTCAGTAGATCTTGGATACCGCGCAAATCGACCTTTGTCTGCCCATAAGACCTTAACCAGTCAATCCACTCGGGTCGAGCATTGAGCCAGCGTCGCGCATACGTAGAATGCTGCTCTAAAAATGCAATTTGCCTTGAAAATTCATCCATCCCACCATCTTAATCGGTACCTAGAGCCTCATGACAGAAGCTTGGCGAGGGACCAAAGGCTGACGGATAATAGAGGACATGCTGCAAAACAACATTCCGCCTCGCCTCAAGAGCCTGCTTGCTAAACGTCTTAAAAGTTCTGGCGGACCTTGGCGCAAACGCGCCCTAATGCTCTGTAGTCTTGTTTTAACCCTTTTGGTAGTTGGCCACTTTGGCATTCGCTTCATTGTTTGGCCCCAAATCGAGAAATCCAAAGCATCAGTTGAAAAGCTCATTAGCGCTCGCGTTGGCGCAGACGTCACCATGGATAACTTGAGAGTTTCCTGGACTGGTATCAGACCCGATTTCGAAATCGATGGCCTACGTTTCAATGGCCCCGAACACTCTAAACCCTTGTTGCAGATTCAAAAAATTCGCGGTGAACTCAGCTGGACTTCTTTTTATCACCTGGCGCCATACTTTCATGAGTTGTACTTTGAGGGTGCTGAAATATATGGTCAGCGCAGTAGCAAAGGCATCACTAGCATCGCAGGAATTCCCATTCACGGAAACTCAAATGATTATGGGTTTGAAGATTGGCTACTCTCTCAAGACAAGATTGAAGTTAACAATGTCAAATTGTTTTGGACTGATGAATTAGAAAAAAAATCACTTACATCTATTGAGATTCAAAATCTAGAACTGAGCAATGGTATTCGCAGACATCAAGCCTCACTTAAAACGATAACCCCATGGACTAATGGCCCCATTGAAATCAAAGCAGATTTTGTTCATCGTCTTGGCGGTCAGGCTGGAAACTGGCGCGACTGGATTGGAACCATTTACTGGGATCTAGCAGACCTCAATCTCAATCAAATTTCAAAAGAATTTTCGCTCCCCCTCGACACCTTGGAGGGCATGCTGAGCTCTAAAGGAAAATTAAAAATTGACAATGGACAAGCCGATGGTGGTGACGCCTATATTGTTGCCGACAACCTCACTATTCAACTGGCAAAAAATGAAGATGCGATTGCCCTGGGAAGGCTAGAAACAAACCTTACCCAAGAAAATGATAGCGGCTTGATTTCTGTTACCACCAAAACATTTGCTTGGCGAGAGATGGGAGGCTCACATACTGAGCCATTAGAAAATTTAAGCCCTATGACTTTTAGCTGGAGGCCGCCTGGAGCTGATGGTGAAATCAAAGAGTTTGGATTTTCCTCTCCAAAAATTCTGGTTGAGGATGTCGCGCTATTCGCACTAAATCTTCCTCTATCCAAAAAAATTCACAAATGGATTAAAGCCTCTCATGCAGATGGCGAACTACAAGATCTGGATATCCGCTGGTCTGAGAGCAAGTCCTCCTTATCAACCCTAAATATCCCTGGTGGCTGGTTCAAATCAAACAAGCTTGATTTTTCTGTTAGCGCCAAACTAATCAATCTGAGCTTTGTTGGTATTGATAAATCCATGCCGTCCGTTTCAAACCTCTCCGGATTTATTGCTGGCGATCAAAATCAAGGAAGCTTCTTCATTAACTCAAGCGATCTTGAGCTTGATATCAATGACCTGTTAGCCGACCCCAAAATTAAATTAGACCACGCAAATGGAGAGGTTAGCTGGTCAAAGAAAAGAGGTAACTGGGTTGTCAACGCTAAAAAACTTGCACTAAGCAATCCAGAGATCAATACAACGCTTGATATCAGCTATCTGATTGGCGATCCCAAAAAACCCGATCTGATGACACTCGATATGGATTTTGCAACAGCCAATCTAACTTCCGCATACCGCTACTTACCACTTGGGATGGGTAAGGAGGCAAGACTTTACTTAAGCAAAGCATTTTCTGCGGGCACCACACAAAAAGGCAAGCTGCATATTAAGGGCGACCCCAATCAAGTTCCCTTTCCCAATAGCGGCGATGGAGAGTTCACCCTAAATCTGCCAATTATTGGAGCCACATATAGCCCTGTTCCATTACTACCAAGCAATCAAGGAGTTTGGTCTGCCTTTAGTAATGTCAATGGGGTGCTTGCCATGCAAAACTCTAGCTTGACAGTTGATGTTTCTCAAGCCAATTACAAAGGCGTTGGGCTCAGTAAATTTCATGCGGCAATTCCCAATGTCAGTGCAAAGCAATTAGTTCTAACAGCGCATGGCAATGCTCAGGGTGATGCGCCTCAGATGCTGGAGTATTTATTCGCTTCTCCGTTTGGTAAAAAACAAAATAAGCTAGAAAAGAATTTACGAGTTAACGGTCCGCTCAATTTAGATGTAGGCTTAAAGGTTCCCCTGTCTGGTAATGACGATACCAACGTTGATCTCAACCTTACTTTGCCTGGCAATAAAGCGCAGTGGGCTAATTTACCTCCGCTCGAAAATCTTAAGGGCAAGATTCGGATCACTGAAATTAACCCTGAATTTGAAGATGTCACCGCCAATTTCCTAGGCGGCTCTTTGAAAATTAGCAGCTCCCCATCAGCGATAGGCAAACAAAACTTTACGATTGCGGGGGACATTACTGCGGGATTTATTAAAGACTATCTTGTTAATACACTCAAAACAGAATCCACCTCCATCTTAGAGGCCATGAGCGGCTCCGCAAAGTATGAAGGCACTCTCAGCTTCAATAAAACGGGTAGCGAAACCAATCTTAAATTTGATTTACGCGACTGGGCAAGTGCCGCACCCGCACCTGCCAAGAAGTTGATGGGTGCACCCATGACCGGTCAAGTTACCTTTAAAACTGCACTCAGCGCTCAACCCGGGGCAAATCGCTTGAGTTGGACCGGCAAAATTGGTGATGTGTATTCCGTTCAAGGCGACATAAATGCCGATGATGAATTGCGCTATGCCCTAGGTATCGGTGCACCAGCTAATCTCACTCAACCTGGATTCCAGCTAAACCTTGCCAGCAATGAGCTGAATTTAGATGCTTGGTTAGATTTCTTAAAAAAACAAAAGCAAAAGAGTGATGCCACCGAGGGAAATGATGTTAGCCCAAATGGTATCTATGTGACTGCACAAGTGAAGAAGCTCACCTTGTTTGACCGTATTTGGCAGGACATAAACTTATCTGCAAACAATAAAAATATTGCCTGGAGGCTGCGCATTAATTCGCCACTGATTACCGGTCAAGCTCAGTATCAAGCTCCCGATAAAACCTATACCAGCGGCTTAATCAGCGGTCATTTGAGTAGACTGAAGGTGCCAGATGAGTCCACCCTTGCGACAGATTCTAAGAACCTCAATTCAGATTCCGTCAAGCCTGCCCAACGGAATAGTGCTGGCAAAAGCAAGCTTTCACCCAATGCCATTCCGAGTCTTGATTTAACCATCGATGATTTTAATTGGGCAAAAGCGCATCTCGGGAAAACCAAACTCAAAACAAAAACCAGCAATAATCTACTTAGTATTGAGTCTATTCAATTTAATAATCCACAGGGAAGCTCCACCACCTCCGGCCAATGGATTGGTGCTAGTGCAAATCAACAAGAACACAGCAACATCAACATTGACTTAGATGTTAAAGATGCCGGCAATATTATTGCCAACTGGAGCTCACAAAAATCGGTTGAAGGTGGCCAAGGAAAAATAACTGCTATTGCAGAGTGGGATGGCTCACCTTTTAATCCCAAATATGAGACTCTCACTGGCAAGGTCAATTTAAATCTTGAAAAAGGACGCTTGCTAGAAGTAAATACCAGTGGCGCTCAAATTCTGGACGTACTTAGCCTTCAAAGTCTATTTAGGTTTGCCACCCTAGACCTTCAAGGTAGTCTCGGCAATATCGTTAGCAAAGGCACTCCCTTTAATACTATCAATGCAAATTTTGATATCAGCAACGGAATTGCCCAGACCAAGCAATTCACCATGAGCCTAGATCAAGCTAGAGTGGCTATGACAGGGCAAATCAACGTCCCAAAACAAACTCAAGATCTGCGGGTCACCATTTTCCCGACGATTGATGCTACCGCCGGCTCCTTGGCGGCGTTCGCAATCAATCCTATTGTTGGATTAGGTGCATTGGTTGGACAGTACCTCATCACCAACCAAATCAACCGAAATCTACAATCTGATTATTTGGTGCAGGGGTCTTGGGATAAGCCAGAGGTTATTCCGCTGGATCAAAAAGGCCAGCCAATTGATGCTAAAACCTTAGATACGATACGAAGCAAAGATTTGCTAAAAGAGCAAACCAAGCCCGGCACTAACAGCACCCCTACACCGAAACCACAAACGTAAACTTTATGTGTAACGCAAACCCCCTAGAACTCAAAATTACCGGGATTCAAATGGTGTCCACTCCCGCGCTACAAGAGAATCTAGAAACGGCCAGTAGGCTGATTAAAACGGCAGCTCTTAATGGTGCGCAAGTTGCCGTTCTGCCGGAGTACTTTTGCATCATGGGGCTAAAAGACACTGATAAGGTATCTGCCAGAGAAGTATTTGGAAGCGGGCCGATGCAAGAAAGGCTCGCGGCGATTGCTAAAGAAAATGGTATTTATTTAGTCGCAGGGACAATTCCACTCGAAGCAAAAAATCCAAACAAAGTACTTAACACAACGCTGGTGTTTAACCCAGATGGTCAAAGGGTTGGACGCTATGACAAGATTCATTTGTTCGGGTTTCAGACTAGCGCAGAGCGTTACCAGGAATCAGAAACCATTGAGGCCGGTGAAGAGCCTAGCATGGTCAAAATTACCATCGACGGCGTAGAGTGGAAGCTTGGTCTGAGTATTTGCTATGACTTGCGCTTCCCAGAACTCTATCGCACCCTCGGGCAAGTGGATTGCCACATCATCCCTGCAGCATTCACATACACTACTGGCAAAGATCATTGGGAAATTCTATTACGTGCTCGCGCCATTGAAAATCAATGCTACGTTTTAGCTTCAGCGCAAGGCGGCACACATCAAAATCAAAGACGTACCTGGGGCAACACCATGCTAATTGATCCCTGGGGCACGGTCTTGAGCGCGCTCCCTGAAGGAGAAGGATTTATTTCAGGGGTTTTGAGCAAAGATAAATTAAACGAGGTACGCTCTAAGTTACCCGCGCTTGCGCACCGCAAGCTTTAAAGAGAGATCTACCGAATCACATGAATGCACCTGAAGCACTATTTCCAATCAATTGGACCAAAGCCAAAAAGCAGGGAGATCTTCTTAAATTAGCTAAATCTATTCTGCTTGAGCCTACCGGACTCTCAGAGCAAGATCTTCATAAGACATTTGGCAGCATGTTCGCACATCGCCTAGATGATGCTGACTTGTACTTCCAGCATACCCGAAGTGAAAGCTGGAGCCTTGAAGAAGGCATTGTGAAATCAGGCAGCTTTAACATTGATCAGGGCGTTGGAGTGCGAGCAATTTACGGCGATAAAACTGCCTTTGCATACTCAGACGAAATTAATTTAGAAGCACTGAGTAAGGCCGCTAAAGCTACACGCGTGATTGGCCCAGAAGGTGGCAAACAGGCTGTTGCTAGCAAACTATTCAATCCACTATCGAATAAGCTTTACTCTGATGTCAATCCCTTGGACTCATTACAGCCCAAAGAAAAGATTGCCCTCCTAGAAAGTATTGAGCGTCGCGCCAAAGCACGTGATCCTCGCATCATTCAGGTAATGGCAAGTCTTGCAGGTGAATTTGATGTTGTCTTGGTTGTGCGTGCCGATGGCTTGCTGGCTGCGGATGTGCGACCGTTAGTACGCGTTTCAGTTCATGTCATTGCAGAACAAAATGGTCGACGTGAATCTGGATCTTCAGGTGGTGGCGCACGACATGATTACCATTATTTTGATACTGCCCTTATCAATCAATATGTAGATGAAGCAGTGGATGGCGCTTTGGTAAATCTCGAATCACGCCCTGCGCCTGCCGGCCCAATGACGGTTGTCATGGGTCCGGGTTGGCCTGGCGTTCTATTACACGAGGCCGTAGGACATGGCCTCGAAGGCGACTTTAATCGCAAAGGATCCTCAGCATTTGCTGGTCGCATTGGACAACGCGTAGCTGCAAAAGGAGTGACTGTTGTTGATGACGGCACTCTTTCTGGACGCAGGGGCTCTCTTAATATCGATGACGAAGGTACGCCCACTCAATGCACCACCTTAATTGAAGATGGGATTTTGAAGGGCTATATTCAGGACAGTCTGAATGCGCGCCTTATGAAAATGCCGCTGACCGGCAATGGTCGCCGGGAAAGTTTTGCGTCGCTACCAATGCCGCGCATGACCAACACTTATATGTTGGCCGGTAAAGATGACCCCCAAGAAATTGTTGCCAGCATCAAACGTGGCTTATATGCAGTCAATTTTGGCGGGGGCCAAGTCGACATTACCAGCGGCAAATTCGTATTCTCGGCATCAGAAGCCTATTGGGTAGAAAACGGCAAAATCCAATACCCCGTAAAGGGCGCCACTATTATTGGCAGTGGTCCAGAGTCCTTAAAACAGGTCTCTATGATTGGTAATGACCTCAAATTAGACGGCGGTATCGGGGTTTGCGGCAAGGAAGGGCAAAGTGTTCCTGTCGGGGTTGGGCAACCTACTTTACGCATAGATAGCCTCACGGTCGGCGGAACTGCCTAAGATTGCTGAATTACGGCTTAAAATAGTTGTATGAGCCAACAAACCACTAATTCCACCAATTGGTACTCCGCCGTTGACAAAACGTCGGATACCGACGATCAACGCATTGATAAGATTGCCGTTCTGCCCCCGCCAGAGCACTTGATTCGCTTTTTCCCAATTTCGGGAACCCCAACTGAAGCTTTAATTAGCAAAACGCGTAAAAAGATTCGCGACATTATTCATGGCAAAGATGACCGCTTGCTCGTCATCATTGGGCCCTGCTCAATTCATGATCCACGTGCAGCGCTCGAATATTGTCAACGCCTTTTAGTCGAGCGTGAACGCTTTGCTGGCGAATTAGAAATTGTGATGCGCGTCTATTTTGAGAAACCTCGCACTACAGTTGGATGGAAAGGCCTCATTAACGACCCTTACTTGGATGAGAGCTACCGTATTGAAGAAGGTCTACGTCTTGCACGTCAAGTCCTAATGGAAATCAATCGCCTTGGTATGCCAGCAGGTAGCGAGTTCCTAGACGTTATTTCCCCGCAATATATTGCCGACCTCATCTCTTGGGGTGCAATTGGGGCGCGCACTACTGAAAGTCAAGTTCACCGTGAGCTTGCCTCTGGTTTGTCTGCACCTATCGGATTTAAGAACGGCACTGATGGCAATATCAAGATTGCTACTGATGCTATTCAAGCGGCGAGTCGTCCACACCACTTCCTGTCCGTTCACAAGAACGGCCAAGTAGCGGTTGTAGAAACCAAGGGCAACAAAGACTGTCACGTCATTTTGCGTGGCGGCAAAGAGCCCAACTACGAAGCTCAACATGTGCAGGCAGCCTGCGCTGAGCTAGCAGCAGCAAAGCTTCCAGCTAGCTTGATGGTTGACTTATCGCACGCCAACTCTAGCAAGAAGCATGAGCGCCAAATTATTGTCGCTGACGATATTGCCCAGCAAATTGAGTCTGGTTCAAATCAGATTTTTGGTGTGATGGTGGAGAGCCATCTGAATGACGGCGCGCAGAAATTTACACCTGGAAAAGATGATCCAAGCAAACTGGAATATGGCAAGAGCATTACTGATGCCTGTATTGACTGGGATGATTCATTGAAAGTGCTTGAGCGTTTAGCGAGTGCTGTAAAGAAACGCCGAAGTAAGAAAAAATAATACGGGCAGCAATCATGACAATACTAAAAGAGGCTAATTTATTTGGTCTCTTTTTTTTCGTGCTTCCAAAGTACATCTGTACCACCAGCCGCACGATTGAGAATGCGTGACAGCACAAACAATAAATCAGATAAACGATTGACGTACTGACGAGGTGAGTCATATAAAGGCTCGGCCCATCCTAAGCGGACAATTGAGCGCTCTGCTCTTCTGCAAACCGTGCGACATACGTGCGCTTGTGCAGCAGCACGAGTGCCACCGGGCAAAATAAATTCAGTTAACGGGGGGAGCTGTTTGTTGTACTTTTCTAGCCAAATATCCAATTGAGCAACATGGTCTGGATTTAGTAGCTTGTAATTAGGAATACAAAGCTCGCCACCCAAGTCGAATAAATCATGCTGCACCTGCAAAAAAAGCTCTTTTAGCTCAAGGGCAATGCCCTCTGGGATCTCCTCAGTCATCAAAACACCGATTTCTGAGTTCAATTCATCGACGTCGCCCATGGCGCAAATCCGCAAATGATCCTTCTCAACGCGACTTCCATCACCCAAGCCAGTCATTCCAGCATCACCCGTTCTAGTGGCGATTTTTGATAGTCGATTTCCCATGAGCTTAATTATAGGTAAATGGCTAAAATGATTCATATGAATATGGTGACCCCGCCCCCCGATCTGGCCGCTATTAGCGCGCTTCAGTCAAAACTGGTTTCGGCCTTGCGTCCAATCCTTCCTGAGCACGCCCTGCTTTGGGAGCCTGAAGACACGATTCCCTATGAATGTGATGGTTTAGCTGCCTATAAGCGTATGCCTTTGGCGGTAGCCCTCCCAGAAACAGAAGAGCAAGTTGCCCAAATCCTTAAAATTTGCTTTGCAATGCAAATCCCAGTGGTTCCAAGAGGATCTGGAACGGGGCTAGCAGGTGGGGCCATGCCAATCTCACAAGGTTTGGTGCTATCGCTTGCAAAGCTCAAGAAAATTCTGAGTATTGACCCATTTACTCGCACTGCAGTGGTTCAGCCTGGAGTTCGCAACTTAGCTATCTCTGAAGCCGTTGCCCACCTAGGTCTTTACTACGCTCCCGACCCCTCATCACAAATTGCTTGTTCTATTGGCGGTAACGTCAATGAAAACTCGGGCGGCGTGCACTGCCTCAAATACGGCCTCACCCTGCACAATGTTCTACGCGTACGCGGGATCTTAATGAATGGTGAAATTGTTGAATTCGGCAGCCTGGCACCAGATTCTCCTGGTTTAGATTTGCTCGCCATTGTTCTAGGCAGCGAAGGCATGCTTGCGGTCGTCACTGAAGTTACAGTGAAGTTGGTTGCCAAGCCAAAACTAGCGCGCGTCATTATGGCTAGTTTTGACGATATTGAAAAAGGTGGGAATGCAGTTGCCGCAATCATCGCTGCCGGCATTATTCCTGCAGGCTTAGAGATGATGGATCAAGCCACTACGAGGGCTGTAGAGGAATTTGTAAATGCAGGCTATGACCTAGAGGCGGCAGCTATTTTGCTTTGCGAATCGGATGGCACACCCGAAGAAGTTGCCGAAGAAATCGAGCGCATGACTAAAGTGCTTGAACAATCTGGCGCTAGCGGTATTCGTATTTCTAGAGACGAAACTGAACGACTGAAGTTTTGGAGTGGTCGCAAAAATGCCTTCCCGGCCGCAGGACGCATAGCGCCTGACTACTACTGCATGGATGGCACCATTCCGCGCCGTCATATTGCAACCTTGCTGAAGCGTATTCAGGGCATGGAAAAAAAGTATGGCTTAGGCTGCTTGAATGTATTCCATGCTGGTGATGGCAATATGCATCCTTTAATTTTGTTTAATGGTGCCGATGAAGAAGAATGGCATCGTGCTGAAGAATTTGGCACTGAGATTTTAGAAGCCTGCGTTGAGCTTGGAGGCACAATTACTGGCGAACATGGGGTTGGTATCGAAAAGATTAACACTATGTGTGTGCAGTTTGGCGAGGGTGAACGCGAATCTTTCTGGGGCGTTAAAGCCGCATTTGACCCAGAAAAACTCCTCAATCCCGATAAAGCTATTCCAACATTAAGTCGCTGTGCTGAATATGGCCGCATGCGCATTAGTGGAGGCAAATTGCCGCACCCAGAATTGGAACGTTTTTAATGAATGCTACCAATCCCATCATTGAGGCATTTCGTGAGCAAATCCTGAATGCAGCAAAAAATAAAACACAACTCTCCATTGAGGGTGGCAGTACAAAATCTTGGTATGGAAATACCAATACGCATACCAAGCTAGATACCCGCTCTTACTCAGGCATTCTGGAATATCAACCAGAAGAATTAGTCATCACGGCCTGTGCAGGTACGCCAT
>Ga0114959_10003349_pt1 | contig 12613 bp, 10 predicted proteins | sample C_130625_EF_Meta_FD_87317 | JGI IMG/M metagenome (GOLD analysis project Ga0114959, IMG submission 87317) | Freshwater microbial communities from Lake Croche, Canada to study carbon cycling - C_130625_EF_MetaG | ecosystem: Environmental > Aquatic > Freshwater > Lake | place: Lake Croche, Canada...
CAGCAGACGAATGAGCGTGCCTCACAAGCGGAGTTGAGAGAAGCTGAGGTGAGGGCGAGTCTGCAAGAGACCTTGGTGGTGGTTCAGCAGACGAATGAGCGTGCCTCACAAGCGGAGTTGAGAAATCAAGAGGTTGCTGCAGAATTAAATTCAGTTTATGAGAGCTTGTCTTGGAAACTAACTTATTTTCTGAGATGGTTGAATTTAAATGTGAAGAACTTAAAAAGTTCTCTTAGAAGTTTTTTTTTAAACTCTAAAACCTCAAAAATAAGTTTTCCTGATCTTGAAGATAAAACTGGTTTGCCAAAACTGCTTTTTGTTTCACCACTCCCTCCGGAACAAACTGGAATAGCTGATTACAGTGCGCAACTAATACCAGAGTTAAGTAAATACTATTCTATAGACTTTGTTACGGTGCAAAAAAAAGTTACTAAAATAGAGGCTATAAACCCTAAAAGAATTAGAAGTGTAGAATGGTTTAAATTTAACGCACCCAAATATAAGCATATTGTGTATCAAATTGGAAACAGCAGTTTTCACTCATTCATGATAGACCTAATGAATGAATTTCCTGGAGTATTAGTCGTTCATGATTTTTTTCTAGGTCATTTTTTGGCGAATGAAGAAATTTCCGGGAGAAGGCCTTATTTGTTTAGCCGTGCATTATATTTCTCGCATGGTTACCATGCATTGCAAGCTCGTTTTGAAAAAGATGGTTTGGTTAAGGCTATTGAAACATTTCCAGCAAATTATTCCTTTCTCAAGAATGCGAAATCCCTCATATTTCATTCAGATTATTCAAAAAAACTTTTATCCTCTTACTATCCTGAAGCAGAATTCAATTCCGCTGTCATACCTTTTCTTAGAAAAATTCCTAAAGAAATAAAAAAAACTGATGCAAGAAAGAAAGTTGGTCTTGGTAATGAAGATTATGTAGTTTGCTCTTTTGGCATCCTGGGATCTACAAAACTAAATCATCGTTTAATTGAATCTTGGGTAGCATCAGATTTGGCTTTAGATAAAACATGTGTTTTGATTTTTGTTGGAGATGCACCTCAGTCTGAGTACATTAATGAGCTTCATAAATCAATTGGGAATACTAAATTAAGTGCAAGGATTCGTATTACAGGTTGGGTTAACGAGACCATATATCATAATTATTTGGCGGCGGCAGATTGCGCAGTTCAATTGCGATGCTCATCGCGAGGCGAAACATCTGCGGCTGTGATGGATTGTATGAATTATGGATTGCCTACTATAGTTAACGCAAATGGTTCAATGGCAGAGTTACCTGGGGATGCAGTATTGTTGTTGGATGATCATTTCCACAATAATGAACTAGTTCATTCCCTCAACTTGCTCAAAAATGATTTTGAAGTTGCCAAAAGACTTTCTATATCGTCTAAGCTTTTCATGCTTGATAATGCTGATCCTAGATTTTGTGGTTCAGAGTATGCAAATCTAATAAATAATGCCGAGGATTTTAGGCCTACATCATCAATCAGGCCACAAAAAATATTATTTGTTGATGTCACTGCTATAGCAAAAATTGACTTAAAAACAGGTATACAACGAGTTGTTAGAGCTGTTTTAAGAGAATTCCTAAATTCCGTGCCATCGGGTTACCGAGTTGAACCTATTTTTCTAAGCGATAAAGGCGGAATTTGGCGCTATTGGTATGCGAGAAAATTTACGATTGATTTTTTATCGTTACCTAAAAATATGCTGGAAGAAACGCCAGCACAATTTATTAGTGGTGACATTTTATTTGTTCTGGATTTTGATTCAAATAGTGTTATTGAAGCCTTTAGAGCAGGGCTTTACGACGATTTGATGAGTAAATCAGTTTCAGTGCATTTTATGGTCTATGATTTGATTCCAATAAAACGACCGGAATTTTTCCCTGAGGGAACAAAAAAAATTCATGATGCTTGGCTATCAGCAATTTCCGCTTCAGGTAATCATTTGATTTGCATTTCCGAATCCGTCGCCCATGACTTAAAGAAGTGGCTTGCTGAGAGATTAACAAGTAAACAAGCCAAGACTGTTAGGGTGACCTCAGTTCATCTTGGTGCTGACTTGGAGTCTTCAGTACCTTCTCAGGGAATGTCGCCAGATGATCTGCAATTTGTCAAAAAAATAAAGTCTAGCCATACATTTTTGATGGCAGGGACCATTGAACCTAGAAAAGGTCATCTTCAAACAATTGCTGCTTTTGAGATCTTGTGGAAAAAAGGAGTAGATGTAAATTTATTGATTGTTGGTAAAGAAGGATGGCTCTCTATGCCAGAATCTTCAAGAAGAACCATTCCTAAAATAGTTGAGGCAATTAATCAATCCCCAGAGCTTAATGAAAAGTTATTTTGGTTAAATGATGTAAGTGATGAGTATCTTTTGAGTATTTATGAGGCAAGCACTTGCTTGATTGCCGCTTCTGAAGATGAGGGTTTTGGATTACCTTTGATTGAGGCTGCGAGAAATAATCTTCCGATTATTGCCAGAGACATCTCAGTTTTTAGAGAGGTTGCTGGGAATCATGCTTACTATTTTGATGGCTTAGAGCCTAATCAATTAGCTAAGACGATTGAAAAATGGCTTAAACTGTATTCAGATAATTTACAACCTAGCTCTGTAGGTATTGAATTTATTAGCTGGAAAGATTGTATTTATGAAATATATAGATCTTTAAACTTTAACAATGAAATACAATCATTTTATTCAGAAGAAATCAATCAATGAGTAGTCAAAACCTAGCAATTGTAATGATCTCAGTTATATTTAATGCGCTAGCCCAACTTTTTTTAAAAGCTGGGGCCCCTGCAATTATTAGTTTTCACTTAAATTCAGAAAGTTTTACAGAAATTGCTTTTAAAATCTTTACCAATATTAATATAGTGACGGGACTTATTTGTTGTGTGTTGGGTCTTGCGGTTTGGGTGGTTGCTTTATCTAGACTGGAAGTAAGTATTGCTTACCCATTACTTTCCATAGGGTATGTCATTAATGCATTTGCCACGCATTATTTATTTAATGAGAGTCTAACAAATGAAAAATTCTTAGGTATTGGGATTATTCTGATTGGCGTATTTGTTGTGGCAAGATCATAGCAAAACCTTTATTAGCCTCTTAATTTCAATACGTATCAATAACATTTATGCCTAAGCTATTAACATCTTTTTTTACACAATATAAGAATCTCCTGAGCATTTTCCTGATATTTTTTTTATTAGGTTATTTTATTACATCTTTGCCTGTTAGGCATGGGGATGGGCATGAGTATTCCCTTATTACAAAAGCAGTAAAAGAACATTTATCTGTCAATATAGAGCTGAGTGATGTTTTGCAACGAGAGCAAGATGTCAAGAGATACCCTTCTGAGGGCTACTCCTTGGAATATTATAGGGATATAAAAAGCAACTTTGAGAGGAACGAAGTAGCATTGACTGAAGGAATTTATAAGGGAATGGATGGCAATTATTATGGCTACCATTTCTGGCTTTACCCTACTTTAGTTGCAGTTGTTGAGGGCGCGCTTGATGTTTTTGGCCTTAACCCTCTGTCCGCATTTCAAGTGTGTAATATGTTGCTCATTATTTTTGTTTGCCTATTTATTTCCTTTAGTAAGCTTATTAGTCCACCATTAAAACTGCTTGCAATGCTTGTGTTTATTTCTGGCGGATGTCTTTTTTATGTTAAATGGACACATCCTGAAGTTTTCATTTATAGCTTAGTATTTCTAGCCTTCTTTTCTTTATTCCAGCGCAATTATTCCATGACATTTTTAATGTTAGGTTTGGCTTCCGCGCAGGTTATTGCTTTAGCATTGACATTTTTTTCCGTATTTGCAAGTCTTCTCTTAAATAAAGAGGTGATAAATTTTAAAACGCTCAGAAAATTTTTAAAAAAATGGGCAGTTCCTTTTGGATTGATTATAGCTTTAGTTTCAATATTTTTTTATTACGCTAAATTCAATCAAATGAGTTTGATCGCGTCAACCTCCACTGATCTGTCATTGATAACTTTTAGACATTTTTTGTTGTTTTGGACAGATTTAAATCAAGGTGTTTTTATCGGTGCACCATGGGTTTTGATTGGGTTAATTGGCACCTTGATTTCCTATAAAAAATTAAGTCATGCAACAAAAATAGATTTTATTGTTGCGTTGATGGCTTGCGGGCTGATTACATTGCCACTATTAATGCAAACTAATATCAATTCAGGCCAAAGTGTTTTTAATCGTTATGGGTTGTATGCGATCGCTCCATTAATTGCCTGGTTCTCAATTAATATATTAAACATTTTTAACCTTAAGAAATGTTTGATATATATCATCATTCCTGCAGGGATATACATTGCTTGTTTTAAAGGGGTGAATGCTACTGAGAACCCATACAAGCATAAGCCTTGGGTTAAATGGGTATTGTCGAATGCACCCAGCTTGTATAATCCGGACCCCAAGGTTTTTGCAGAGAGGACACTTGGTATGTCTTATACTTTGAAGGCGCCAGTTATTTATACGGATAAGTTTAAGCGTTGGCAGAAAATTCTTATTTCCGCTGATAATTTCACTGCTTCTGTCGAATTAATTTGTGATGGAGAATTAGTTAAAAAAGATGGTTCGCGGGTCGCCGTTAATGACTTAGTTGGATTCGATCGTGGGTGGGGTTACTTGAATGGACCTCTTCAATGTAATCGGCATAAATAATCTGAATAAAAACGAGCGGGCTTTATTAACTTCATTAGGACTCAATGGACTTTTTTTATAAATTAGATCAAATTTTAGTGTTGTTCAGGGTTAAACAATGGATTAAAAATCTATTTATTTTTGCCCCGTTAATCTTTTCTGGTCAATTATTAAAATCGCATGCTGTTATAGCAACTGCCTATGTTGCATTAATATTTTGTTTGGCGTCAGCGTCCGTCTATATCCTTAACGACATCAAGGATGTTGAGTCGGATCGTAAACATCCTCAAAAATCAAGATTGCGACCTATAGCGAGCAATCTGATTTCTATAAAATTTGCCCTGACCTTTCTTTTTTCATAGTATTTATCGATCATATTAGGTTTGTTTTTTTAGCACCAAAAATCACTTGGGCTATCTTCTCATATATATTTTTAAATTTAGCCTACACCTATTGGCTGAAAAATCAGCCAATATTTAATATTTTCTCAATCGCTTTATGTTTTGTCTTACGCGTTTATGCCGGCGCCTTGGCGCTAAATTTGCAATTATCAAGTTGGATGTTTATTACAACGCTTTGTTTGGCACTTTATCTTGTAACAATAAAACGACGTCAAGAATTATTGTTAAATGGATCCAGCGCGAGAACCGTTTTAAACAAGTATTCAGTCTCATTGCTTGATAGGTATGCTGAAATGTCTGCAACAGGTGCGTTGGTTTTTTATAGTATGTTTGTTATGTCAACCAAGCCTTTGCTTGTTATGACAATCCCTTTGGTTTTATTTGGTTTTTACAGATATTGGTATCTTGTGGAAGAGCTTGGAGAAGGGGAGTCCCCTAGCGATGCTCTATTTGATATTACTTTGATGATTACAGTGGTTATATGGGTAAGTGCATGTTGTTTTTTATTGATTTAATTTGGGAAATCTAGAGATGAAGCTCGCTTATGCTTTGACTCCCTTTGTTGCATGGGCAGTTACAGGAACAATTAAGTTCATGGTTAACAGTATTCGATATAAAAAACTAGCATTCATTTCAATTGGGTATGGTGGGATGCCCAGCAGTCACAGCGCAGTTGTAAGTAGTATCGCAGCATTAATCGCTATAAAAGATGGGATTGCTACCCCGGCATTTGGCGTGGCCATAACCTTTGCATTTATTGTGATTCTTGACGCAATAAGCTTAAGAAAGCAAATTGAGCGCCATGCTATAGAAATAAACAAATTAATGTGTTTTTCTGAACCTCAAGTTATTTTAAGAGAAAGGATCGGGCATTCCCCTTTAGAGGTTTTAGCTGGCATAATCACTGGCGTGATGGTTGCTGGATTTATTAATATAGTTTTATGAGTTTAAATGTTAGGCCTATTAAAAGTAGAACTGACATTTGAAATATTTTTTAACTGAGGAAAATTTAAAATGATGAAATTTTTTAATGTTTGTTTTGTTTTGTTAATGTTAGCTAATCTTAGCGGTTGCGACGATAGTGATAGAACATTATCTTTGAATATGAAGTCAAAAGTACTTACTGGCGTAGAAACTACTAATTTGTCAGTTGCTGAAGATTTTGGAAGATGGACTGATGGAAGCCCTACAGCTTTTAAGTTCACCAAGGGTTTGCCAGAGCATTTCAAGTTAGTGTTGACCGTAGGTGGAGCTTTTGGGCCGAATCAGGACAAAACATTTACGGCTGAAGTCGGGAGTCAGTCCCAAAATTTTATTCCATCCAATACAGTAGTTGTTCCTAATATTGTCGAATTGGAGTTTGATCATGTTTCTACAGATGTTTTGACTATCAATTCTCCAAGTCCAACATCCCCTAAAGAACTCGGAATGAGTGCCGATACACGCAAATTAGGGATATCAATTATTAAGTTGGAAATACTTCCGATATAACATTATCAGTAGTCATGATAGCCAATTAAATTTTTTAATAAATTGATTTCGTTCTTTAATGTCGGATCAAATATATAAGATTATAGAATTATGAAAATAGCATTAATTACTGACGTCACTGGCCACGATGGCGCTTATCTTTCTAAGCCTCTCCTAGAAAAAATTTATGAGTTTTATAGAGCTTATCGCAGAACAAGTTCAGTAAATTTCTCGCGGTTAAAAAAGTTAGATTTGCTTTGGCGTCCAGATTTGAATCTTATTAAATATGATTTAACTTCGCCTTCCAATTTTTAAATATGCGTATTGCTATCAATGCTACGGCTTTACTTTCCCCATTAACGGGCATTGGTCAATATGTTAAACACCTGATTGAAGAAGTTCAATCCTATGACAATTTGGATTTAAATCTGTTTTACTCAAATGGTTGGGGGAAAAATGTTCCAGAAAAATCTTTTCTGAGACGCTTTGGCTTTGTAAGAAAATGTATACGTGATTTCATTCCAAATGCCTATGGATTAAGTCGTGCGCTTCAGCAGATCCATTTCAGTCATGGCGTCACCAATTCCCATTGTGATATATATCATGAGCCTAATTTTTTACCCTTTGCTTTTCGAGGTAAAACAGTTGTAACTGTTCACGATTTATCCTGGGTGCATTATCCTCAGATGCATCCATTAGAGCGGGTGAGGATGATGAATAAGTATTTCGAAGCTGGATTGAAAAGTTCAGCGCTCATAATCACTGACTCCAATTTTGTAAAAGAGGAATTGCAGAGTATTTTTGGTATAGCATCAAGTAAAATTCATCCAGTACATTTAGGCGTTTCCAATAGTTTTCAAAAAGTTTTATTGCAGCAATCAATTCAACTTCTTCAAAGATATAGTCTGTCTTATCAGCACTATTTTTTACTGCTTGGCACAATTGAGCCTAGAAAAAATATCAGCGTAGCCATTGAGGCTTTTAAGCTTTTGCCTAAAAATATTAGAAAAAAATTTCCGTTGGTGATTGCCGGAACCTATGGTTGGAATTCTCAAGATCTTATGCAAGAAATCAATAATCTTAAACTGTCTGGGGACGTGAAATATTTAGGTTACATTCCTGAGTCGGAAATCAAATTTTTGGTCGGCAGTGCAACATGTCTAATTTACCCTTCAGTTTATGAAGGTTTTGGACTGCCAGTTTTAGAGGCGATGGCAAGTGAAGTGCCGGTTATTGCTTCGAATAGTTCTTCAATCAGCGAGGTGGTAAGCGAGGCAGGCATACTGCTCGACCCTATGGATATATCCTCTTTTTCCTTGTCTATGCATAACATGGCCATAGATCAAGAATTAAGGAAACACTTTGCTACGCTAGGAAAAAACCGTAGCCAATATTTTAGTTGGAAAAAATGCGCAGAAAAAACAATTGATGTATATCAAGAGGCACTAAGGTAAGGATGAGGATTTTACACTTTTATAAAGCGGCTTTGCCTGACTCAGTTGGAGGTGTTGAAACAGTCATTCATCAATTATCTTTAGGTTCGGTAAGATTGGGTCATCAGGTAGTTGTGTTGGCCATGTCGAGAGAAAAGAAATCTCGAATTATTGATTTTGAAGGGTACCAAGTACATCTTGTTCCGCAGTCCTTTCAATTTGCATCCACCCCTTTTGGTTTTTCTATATTTTCAGTATTTAAAAAGTTAGCACTTGAGGCCGATATTATTCATTATCACTATCCATGGCCTTTGATGGATTTGGCACATCTTTTTTTTATGCCAAAACGACCTTCTTTGGTTTCTTATCATTCGGATATTGTAAAACAAAGTTTTTTAAAGAGAATTTATTCTCCAGTCCAAAATATTTTCTTGCGAGAGATGGAATTTATAATTGCTTCAACATCCAACTATTTTTTAACAAGCCAAGTGCTTAATAAATTTAGCAGTAAAGTTAAGATTATTCCTTATGGAATTGAAGATTTTTTTGAAGATACGATGCATTCTCACCATCTTGACTCATGGAAATCAGTTTTTCCTAACCCCTTTTTTTTCTTTGTGGGGGTCCTCCGATACTACAAGGGCCTAAAAACACTGATTGATGCATCAAAAGAAACTGATTTGAAAGTTGTTATAGCTGGAGATGGACCCGAGGCAAAGAAGCTCAAAGCTTATGCTAAGAAAATTGGCGCTGCCCATGTATTTTTTGTGGGCAAGATTTCAGGTTTGGATAAGGCGGCGTTATTATTTTTGTGCAGGGCCCTTGTTTTTCCGTCTGATATTCGCTCGGAATCTTTTGGGCTTACTTTGGTTGAGGGGCTGATGTTTTCTAAGCCATTAATCTCTTGTGAAATCGGAACGGGCACTTCGTTTATAAATCAGGCAAATGAAACTGGATATGTTGTTCCGCCTAGAGATAAGGATGCTCTTGCCCATGCTATGCAATATTTGTATGATAGGCCTGAATTAGCGATATCGCTTGGTTTGAAGGGCAGGGAACGTTTTAAAAGCCACTTTGATTTAAAGATAATGGTTGAAGGTTACATGGTCCTGTATAAGCAAATGATGCACGATAGGAATTGACTTAAATGGGCATTGTAAGATTTGTGCTTGCCATTCTAGTGGTCCTTAGTCATCTAGACAAAAGGTTTTTGGGGATTAACCCTGGAGTTCCTGCCGTCATCGTGTTCTATCTATTTTGTGGTTATAGCCAGTCGAGGCTATGGCTTAGGTTTTCAAGGATGGGACATAAGGATGCAGTTAAGGTTTATTACTTAAATAGAGCATTGAGGATACTCCCGCAGTATTTTTTTGCACTCATCCTCGGCATGGCAATTTTTTTAAGTGGAGGAAGCTCGTATTATTTGAGTGTAAGCCCTTCAATGTTTGATTGGATTCAGAATATTCTTTTGGTGCCATTAAACTTTTTTATGTTTACTGGCATAGACCACTTCACTCTTGTCCCCCCAGCTTGGTCATTAGCTTTAGAAATTCAGTTTTATTTCTTAATGCCTTTCATAGCAAGATTGAAGTTCCATTACTTTGTATTCTTATTTGTCTCGAGCTTAACGCTATTTATCTTTTCCCAGTTGCATTATTTAAATCTTGAATACTTCGGATATAGACTATTGCCGGGTATGTTATTTGTATTTTTAACTGGATATCTTTTTTATTCTCATTTTGAAGTTATGCGAGTTATAAACTCAATCAAGGCCTTATGGATAGTTAGTTTCATCTATTTAATTGTTATTCTCGCTTTTCGTTTGGTCCAGCCTTTTAATTTGGAGGTGGTGTTAGGCCTGTTGGTGGGGTTGCCAGTGACGTATATTTTTTCTGGTAAACGCAATTTCTTCCCTAAGAGAGCGGATAGCCTCTTAGGGGCAACATCTTATGGTGTTTTCCTCTATCATTTCTTTGTGATTTGGCTGCTTAAATATTTCTCGCCCATTTATTATTACTGTTTCTGGGTGATTAGCTTGAGTTTTATCTTGGCCCTTTTAGGCCATTATTGTATTGAGCTACCGATATGGAGGGAACTCAACACGAGGATCAATCAGAGGTTTAATTTAACAATCACACATAATATTTAATTTAATCACCAATTATTTTAAAAAAAGGCTTTGTTTAGGCTTGACTAACATCGTTTGACTAATTAACATCAGATATGAGATTGTGTATTTTTTTAATTTACACAAATATTTAATGCATTATCAAATGTAAAAAACGCCACCCTCAGCGATAATTTATATTTAAAAAAGTTGAATTTTTAATTTAAGGACTGATCCAAATGACAACATATAGCCCACCGAATCCAACAATAAAAGAAAAAGTTTCGGCATTTTATGCTGCTGTTTTTGATAGGGCGCCTGATAAAGAAGGCCTTGATTTTTGGGTTGGTTCCGCGGGTACGCTGTCTGAATCTGCTGTTTATTTGCAATTAGGAGCTGCATTTACGCAGCATCAAGCATTTGAAGATATTTATGGCACTAGTATTCTTGATAGTACATTAACAAAAACTACTTTCATTAATGCGCTTTATAGCAACATGTTGGGTTCAGAAGGGGATTCTGAAGGTGTGGCGTATTGGGTTGGTTTGTTGGGTAGTGTTTCTGTTGCTGAGGTGGTGTCATCCTTTGTTCAGTCAGCGCTTTCAGTTGATTTGTCTGATGCGTCTTTTGATTATTTGAGTGATGAGGAGCGAGCTCTTGCGGAATCTCGCCAGGCCTACATCACAAATAAAGCTCAGGTTGGGGTGTTTTTTGCTGAGCATTTAGATGAATTATCTAATTTATTACCGGGCACAGACCCATCTAGCGATATTACTACGCTTCTTGCGGACTCAAATTTCCTTGCTTCAACCAATATTGTTTCATCAGTGACTGATGACCCAGCTACCGTGGCCGCCGCAGAGGCGGCAATTCTTCATGCGCTTGAGCAGGATGATCCTGTTGCATTTATTAATGGCACATGGGGTAATAATAACCTGGGTTCTTTCACCTACGCACAACTGTTGAGTGGTGCGATTACTGTGGATGGTGGTTTTGGTCAAGATACCTTAACCATAACCGACATTCCTAATGGCGCTCGTTTTAGAGATAACCTCCTTGCATTTCAGCATATTCAAAATGTAGAAGTTCTAAATCTTGTTGCTGTGGAGGGCGCTCGTGTTGATTTGGCATTTAGCCAAAATGCAGAAGCTACAGGCATTAAAACGATTAACCTAAGTGGCCCTTATGCCGCGTCGATCATTTCAGTTGAGGGCTACTCAACTGGAGTTGATGTTACCACCGGTAATGGCGATGATACGATTTATGGGTCTACCGGCGCAGATACTATTAGCGCTGGTGATGGCGATGATTCTATTGATGGCGGTGATGGCGCGGCAGCTGATTTACTTGACGGGGGTGCTGGCAGTGACACCATTGTTGGGAATGATGGTGCGGATACACTGATAGGCGGCGCGGGTAATGATGACTTACAGGGCGGGCAGGGTAGCGATGTATTTTTAATTCAGCATGCCAGTGATTTGTCTAGTGAAGAAACGATTGATGGCGCTCGTGGAACGGATATAATTTTGCTTGGCGATGCGGGTTTGTATGAATTCAACAGTGACAGTGTGATCAACAATGTCGAAGGTCTCGGCCTTACTTTGGACGTTGCTGGCTATCAGGTCGTTTTATCCGCCAACATGGCTGACGGCTCTGACCTGAATGATGAAAACTCAGGCAACTTTGCCGTGGGTGCAGCTACCTTAATGACCCATGGCGTTAATATTGATGCCTCTGCATTTAATTCAACGAGTGAATTGATTATTGATGATCCACTATTTGCGGGCAATGATACGTTCACAGGTGGTGCTGGTTCGGATAGTATTTCTGGCGGTGCTGGCAATGACGTAATTCAGGGTGGGCTAGGTCTTGACCTGCTTAATGGTAATGATGGTAACGATACATTTGTTATCAATTCAACTGCCGAGTTTGCTGGTATTTTTGAAGATTTGATCAATGGCGGTGATGGCACCGATGCTATCTTGCTCAATTACGCAGATGCATATTCTTTTTCAGGCAGCATTTCTAATGTCGAACAAGTGCGTTTAAATGATGCTACCGGCAATTTTGATGTCACGCTGTATGAAGCAATGGCGTCGTCTTCAGATAACAATGGAACGGTTACAGTTTCCTCTGACGTTAATACGACCTTCGGTCAATATATTGATGCTTCAGATTTTACAACGACTCATTTGGCGGTTGTGGGTACAAACCTGAGCGGTGATGACACGATTATTGGTGGTTCAGAATCAGATGCCATTAATGCGGGTAGTGGTGATAATTATGTGCATGGCGAAGCTGGCGATGATTCGATTGTTACCGGTAGTGGCCAAGATACGATTTATGGCGGTGATGGTAGTGATGCCATCTTTGCGGGTGCTGGTGATGACTCCATTGTTGGCGGCGCTGGTATGGATGCACTTTATGGTCAAGATGGTAATGACACTTTTGCTGCAGCAGAGCCAGCTGACATCATTGATGATACCGAGACAATTGATGGCGGCAGTGGTTATGACAC
>Ga0114959_10003350_pt1 | contig 12612 bp, 15 predicted proteins | sample C_130625_EF_Meta_FD_87317 | JGI IMG/M metagenome (GOLD analysis project Ga0114959, IMG submission 87317) | Freshwater microbial communities from Lake Croche, Canada to study carbon cycling - C_130625_EF_MetaG | ecosystem: Environmental > Aquatic > Freshwater > Lake | place: Lake Croche, Canada...
AAACGCGGCATTGAGCCGCTCGTGCGCCGCATGGTTGGCCGAGTTCAGGCCCGAGCCGCCCAGGTTCATCTTGCCGGGGGACGCTTTGGCTGCCGCGATGAATTCGGCAAAGCTCTTGATCGGGCTGTTCTCGGGCACCACCAGCACATCCGGCGTGTAATGGAACCAGTACACCGGCGTGATGTCGGTGGTCTTGTACTGGACTTCGCCCTCGATCGGCTGGAACACGATGTGCGGCAGGTTGATGCCCACCACGTTCATGCCGTCACCCGGCAAGTTGTTCATTTGCCCCCACATCAAGCCGCCGCCCGCGCCGGCTTTGTACTGGATGATGGTGTCGATCGCTGCACACTTTTTCTTCAGCACCACCTGCTGGTGGCGCGCCGACAAATCAGACTCACCACCCGGCGGAAAGGCTTGCCAATACAGCAGGTTCTTTTCAGGGCAACCGCCCGGCACGCCTTGCGCCATGGCCAGAGGGGAGAAGGCCAGGCACAAGATGCCCAGCCAGCGGGTGAAGTTTGTGATCATGCAGGTCTCCTTCAGTCTGTGATTTATAAATTGCGCAAGCGCTGGCAAACAGCCTCGGTCACTTGGACAGTACGGGCTTGTCCGCCCAAATCGCGCGTGTGCAGTTGAGGATCGGCCGTCACTGATTCAATGGCCTGCATCAATTGCTTGGCAGGGGCAGTCAAACCGATGTGTTCGAGCAGCATGACGCAGCTCCAAAACGTGCCAATCGGGTTGGCCAGCCCGTGGCCCATGATGTCAAATGCGGAGCCGTGGATGGGCTCGAACATCGAGGGGTAGCGACGCTCGGGGTCGATGTTGCCCGTGGGGGCAATGCCCAGACTGCCGGCCAAGGCAGCCGCCAGATCGCTCAAAATATCGGCATGCAAGTTGGTGGCCACCACCGTGTCCAGCGAGGCGGGGCGGTTGACCATGCGCGCGGTGCAGGCATCGACCAGTTCTTTGTCCCAATGCACATCGGGGAACTCGGCGCTCACTTCTTTGGCAATTTCGTCCCACATCACCATGGCATGGCGCTGGGCGTTCGACTTGGTCACCACCGTCAGCAGTTGGCGGGGCCGAGACTGCGCCAACTTGAAGGCATAGCGCATGATGCGCTGCACGCCCACGCGGGTCATCATGGACACGTCGGTGGCCACTTCGATCGGGTGCCCTTGGTGGGCGCGGCCGCCCACACCGGCGTACTCGCCTTCAGAGTTCTCGCGCACGATCACCCAGTCCAGTTGCTCAGGGCTGCAGCGCTTGAGCGGGGCATCGATGCCGGGCAAGATGCGCGTGGGCCGCACATTGGCGTATTGGTCAAAGCCTTGGCAAATTTTCAGGCGCAGTCCCCACAGCGTGATGTGGTCGGGAATGTCCGGGTCGCCTGCCGAGCCAAACAAGATGGCGTCCATCGGCCGCAAGGCGTCCAGGCCGTTGGCAGGCATCATCACGCCATGGCGGCGGTAATAGTCACCACCCCAATCGAAGGGGTGAAAATCAAAGCGAAATTCAGTGGACTGTGCGGCCAAAGTTGCCAGCACGGTTTGTCCTGCGGGAATGACCTCTTGTCCAATACCGTCTCCGGGGATGCAAGCGATGTTGTAGGTTTTCATGCTGAATAGAAAAAAGGGCGTTGACGCACTGTAGCGAATTTCAAGGCCTATCGCCTCAGACCGAGTGACTTGTCTTCATGCCCTGGCCAAAATGGGAAATAAGGTGTGCAAGCCATCGGTCATCACTTGGACCGCCAGCGCTGCCAAAATCAAGCCCATCAGCCGGGTCATGACATTGATGCCTGTTTTGCCCAGCACGCGGGCAATCGGCGTCGCCAAGGCAAAACACAAGGCCGTGGCCAGCGCAACAACCACGCCAGAACCCACCAAGGTGCCTGATTGCGAGAAGTTTTTGGCTTTTTCGGCCTAAATCACCACCGTCGACATGGTGGCCGGCCCTGACAACAACGGGATGGTCTGCGGTATGACAGCGAGGCTGGCGCCCATGGCGGCTTTGACTTCGGCGTCTTGAACCTCTTCGGCATTGGCCCGCGCTTCGGCAGGTTGCGCGTTGAGCAAGGACAAGGCGGCGGTGAGCAGCAACAAGCCGCCGCCCACTTGAAAGCTGGCCAGCGAGATACCAAAAAACGCCAATATTTGCAAACCCAACAAGGCGCTGGCGGCGATCACAATGAAGGCGGTCAGCGATGAGACCAGTCAGGTCACGATCGATTTGAAGTCCATGCTGAGCATTGTGCGCTGAGTTGGCTGGATTGACGCCCTTCAGACCGACTGTTAAATTGGCGGCGACTTCTTGCAAAGGCTTTCCACGTGTTTTCATCTGTTGGCAATTTTTTTCAAACGCTGCATCGAAAGACTTTGAAGGTCTCCGATTGGCTCGTTCAAGGCTTCCGAATTGGCTTGGTTTTAATGGTCTTGGCCTACGGCGCAGGCATCGTTTGGTTCATTTACTTCGCAGATCGGGTCGCCATCGCAGACCACACGGTGTTGGTGCTGGACCTGAAAGGCGCCTTGGTGGAAGAGTCGCCTGGCGGCTTGCGTGACAAGGTTCTGGGCGAGTTGCAAGGTCAGGCAACCGATGCGGTGCGTTTGCGTGACGTGCAGAAGGCGCTTGCATTGGCGGAGAAAGACCCACGCATTGACCGGGTGCTGTTAAAGCTCGACGACTTCAAGGGTGCGGGCATGGCGTCTTTGCGTGAAGCAGCGGCTGCGATTGAAAAGTTCAAGGCATCCGGTAAGCCCGTGATGGCATGGTCTGGGGCTTATGACCAACGCCAGTTTTACTTGGCAGCGCATGCCAGTCAGGTGGCCGTGCATCCCATGGGGATGGTGTTCATTGAGGGATTTGGACGCCAACGCAACTACTACAAAGAGGCGCTGGACAAGCTGGGCATCGAGGCGAACCTGATCCGTGTGGGGCAATACAAGTCAGCGGGCGAGCCCTTCATCCTCAGCCAACCTTCTGCGCAGGCCTTGAAAGCTGAGGCACATGTGTATGACGCTTTGTGGCAGCTTTACACCGAGGGCATTGAGCAAGCCCGCAAGCTGCCGCCTGGCAGTGTGATGCAACACATCGACAGCTTGCCCGGTGCGTTGCAGGCCGTGCAGGGTGATGCAGGCCAATTGGTCAAGGACTGGAAATGGGTGGACCAGTTGCAGACTTTCGAGTCTTTACGTCAAACGCTGATGGACACGGTGGGCAAGGACGAGGAGGGCAAGACGTTCCGGCAAGTCGGCTTCAAGGACTATCTGCGATCGCAATACAAAGCGGTTAAAGGCGAGCACATCGCGGTCATCGTGGCCCAGGGAGAGATTGGCGATGGCCGGGCTCCGGCTGGCAAGATCGGCGGGCTGTCCACTTCAGATTTGATTCGCTCAGCGACCGAGGATGAAGATGTCAAGGCCATCGTTTTGCGCGTCAACTCGCCCGGCGGCAGCGCCTTTGGCTCTGAATTGATTCGCGACCAGCTTCGCATGGCGCGTGAAAAGGGGAAGCCGGTGGTGGTGTCCATGGGCGACGTGGCCGCCTCCGGCGGTTACTGGATCGCCATGTCGGCTGACCAGGTGTGGGCCGATGCGTCCACCATCACCGGGTCGATTGGCGTGTTTGCCATGCTGCCCACGGGGGAGGGCTTGATGCGCAAGTTGGGCGTCAACACGGGGGGCTACCGCACCACTTGGTTGGCCGGTGCCTACGATCCTCGCAAGGCACTGGACCCGCGCGTACAGGCCTTGGTGCAGTCAGGGGTACAGCATATTTATGCCGATTTCGTTGGCAAAGCGGCGCAAGCCCGCAAGCTGGAGGTATCCCAAGTGAATGCGCTGGCGCAGGGCCGCATTTGGACAGGCGCGCAGGCGCAGGCGCATGGTTTGGTGGACCGCGTTGGCAGCTTCAATGATGCGGTGGAGGCCGCCCGTGCGCTTGTTGGCAAGTCGGCTGGCACGGACAAGCCTTTGCCCATTCGGTACTGGGGCCCCAAAGTCTCTTTATGGCAAGCCTGGGTGCAGCGGTATCTGACGCCAGCGGCGGCACACCTTGGCTGGGGCGTGGGGCCGTCCGAATTCACGCTGTTCCCGGGCTTGTCTGGCGGGGTGAACGCCGAGGTGGCTGCTGATTTCATTTGGCTTCAAGCGCTTTTGGACCAGGCACAACCTTATACGGCGGCTGCACATTGCCTGTGCCAAATCACGCCTTGACCATTGTGATCGCGCCCTGAGCAATCAAGGCGTTTGGGCGGGGTGCCTGCGGCGGAACATGCCCCAGCCTTCCATGTGAAGGACTTGGTCGCCGTGTTGGTTGAACATTTCCCACGTCGTGCGCACCAAACCCACGTCGGGTTTGCTGCGCATCGGCCGCGTTTCGGTGATGAGGTGTTGCAGCCGCAAGGTGTCTTCGGGAAAGACGGGCTTCATCCATTTCACGTTTTCAAGACCTGGAGAGCCCAAGCTGGCCGCTTCGTGCAAGAAATGGGTCACCATCAGCCGCATGGCCATGGCACAAGTGTGCCAGCCACTGGCGCAAAGACCGCCGAAAACAGAGGACTTGGCGGCTTCTTCATCCAGATGAAAATACTGAGGATCGAATTGCCCTGCAAAAGCCAATATCTCCTCTTTGGTGGGCGTGATCGTACCCAGGTCCCGCACTTGACCGGGTTGCAGGTCTTCCCAATAGGTTTGGATGCGGGCCATCATCGACCTCCCGACACATCCAGAAAGCTCATCGTCGTGTAACTGGCCTCTTCTGAAAGGAGCCACACGATGGCCTGGGCCACCTCTTGCGCGCTGCCGCCGCGCTGGATCGGGACTTGGTGCGCCAGGTCGCGCACACGGTTGGGCAGCCCGCCTGATGCGTGGAGTTCTGTCTCAATCAGGCCGGGGCGCACTGCATTGACCCGGATGCCTTCAGCGGCGACTTCTTTGGCCAAGCCCAGCGTCATGCTGTCAATGGCGCCTTTGGAAGCCGCGTAGTCCAGGTACTGACCCGGCGAGCCCAAACGAGAGGCTGCACTGGACATGTTCACGATGCTGCCACCTGAGCCGCCGTGTTGTGTGCTCATGCGCCTGACAGCTTCGCGTGCACACAGTAGCGAGCCGATCACATTGATGTCGAACATGCGCTTCCAGCGCGCCACACTCATTTCATCGAGCCGAGCCGTCACGTCGACAATGCCTGCATTGTTCACCAGACCGGTGAGTTGGCCCAGTTTGGCGGTGACTTTGTCGAACATGGCCACCACTTGGGCCTCATTGGCGACATCCGCTTGCACCGCCATTGCGATGCCGCCTGCGGCGCGGATGTCGCGGACCACTTCGTCGGCGGCCAAAGAATTGGCGGCGTAGTTGACGGCGACAGCCCACCCTTTTTGGGCGGCCAGACGGGCGGTGGCGGCACCGATTCCCCGACTGCCCCCTGTCACCAAAAGAACTTGATGCATAACCTGATTCCTGCAAAAAAGTAGCCAACAGAGTACAAATGCGGCTGGTGTCATTTCGTGACATTACCTTACAACAGTCAGGAGACCCCCATGCGTCGCACAGTGGACTACTATTTGGCACCTCAAAGCCCGTGGGCTTACCTGGGACACCAGCGTTTGGCCCATATGATCAAGGCCACGGGCAGCGCTGTGCGTGTCATGCCGGTGGATTTAGGCGGCAAGGTGTTCCCGATCTCCGGTGGCTTGCCACTGGGTCAGCGCGCACCCCAGCGGCAAGCCTACAGATTGGTGGAGCTCCAGCGCTTCAGTGAGTTTGTGAAGGTGCCTTTGGTGCTCAAGCCGAAATATTTTCCAGTGGCCGGTGACGACGCCTCATGCTTGATCATCGCGGTGGATTTGCACCACGGCCCCGATGCCGCCATGGCCATCTCTGGGGCGATCTTGTCGGCGGTTTGGGCGCAAGAGCGCAACATAGCCGATGAAAAAGTATTGGCCACCTTGATTCAAGAGCAAGGTCTGAGCGCCAAGTGCTTGGAGCAGGCGTTCAGTCAGGCCGCGCAAGAGCGCTATGCGCAATACACTCAGGCAGCGATTGATGCGGGTGTTTTTGGTGCGCCCAGTTATGTCATCGATGGCGAGATATTCTGGGGCCAGGACCGGCTTGATTTTGTCGATCGTGCCTTGCATGCCGACGTCTGATTTTTTTCTTTCATTTACAGGAGTTCAAACATGGGTGGTTTCGTTCAATTGAGGGCTGCAGATGGCAAAGCCATCCCCGCGTATGTCGCGCACCCTGCGGGGGCTGTCCAAGGTGCAGTGGTGGTCATCCAGGAAATTTTCGGTGTCAACTCGCACATCCGTCACGTGGTCGATACTTACGCGCAATCGGGTTACCTGGCCATTGCACCTGCCGCTTTTGAGCGGGTAAAGTCGGAGGTGGAGTTGGGTTACACCGAAACTGACATGGGCGAAGGTTTTGGTCACAAAACAGCTGTGGAGGCCTTGCCTTCACCGGGCGTCATGCAAGACATTCAGGCTGCCATTGACCATGTTGCTCAAAGTGGCCACAAGGTGGGTGTTGTCGGCTACTGCTGGGGCGGTTTATTGACTTGGCGGGCAGCCTGCATGCTGCAGGGCTTGTCTGCGGCTGTGCCATATTACGGCGGAGGTATGACGACAGACGCCGAGATCGCAAGACAACCACGCGTTCCTGTCATGGCGCATTTTTCGAATCAAGACAAATACATTCCGATGCCGTCAGTGGAGGCGTTTGGCCAGGCGCACCCCGAGGTGCAAGTCTTTGTCTACGATGCACACCACGGCTTTAACTGTAACCAGCGCGCCTCTTGGGATGCGCCTTCAGCGGCTTTGGCGCAGGAGCGCACTTTGGCGTTTTTTGCGCAGCATCTGGCTTGAATCTGTGCCTGGCGGTTGCGGGCTAGTGGGCCGCAATCCACCGCGCCGCGTCGCGTGCAAAATAAGTCAGAACACCGTCTGCACCGGCGCGTTTAAAAGCCAGCAGACTTTCCATCATCACCGCATCATGGTCCAGCCAGCCGTTTTGAGCTGCGGCTTTGAGCATGGCGTACTCCCCTGAGACCTGGTAAGCAAAAGTGGGGACGCCAAACTCATCTTTGACACGGCGCACGATGTCCAGGTAGGGCATGCCGGGTTTGACCATGACCATGTCTGCGCCTTCGGCGATATCGATGGCCACTTCCCGCAGGGCTTCGTTGCTGTTGCCGGGGTCCATTTGGTAGACCTTTTTGTTGCTCTTGCCCAAGTTGGCCGCAGAGCCCACGGCGTCGCGGAACGGCCCATAAAAAGCACTGGCGTATTTGGCGCTGTAGGCCATGATCCGCGTGTGAATGTGTCCGTTGGATTCCAGGGCTTGGCGAATCGCGCCAATGCGCCCGTCCATCATGTCGCTGGGCGCGACCATGTCCACGCCGGCCGCTGCTTGGGTCAAGGCTTGTTGCACCAGCACTTCGACCGTGGGTTCGTTCATGATGTAGCCCGTCTCGTCCAGCAGGCCGTCTTGCCCGTGGCTGGTAAAGGGATCCAGCGCCACATCGGTCATGATGCCTAAATCCGGGAAGCGTTTTTTCAGTTCCCGAACAACCGTGGGAATCAAACCATCCGGGTTTTTGGCTTCGCTGCCCGTCTCATCCTTGCGTGAAGCGCTGATCACAGGAAACAAGGCCATCACCGGAATGCCCAGCTTGACGCAGTCTTCCGCCACGGGCAACAGCAGGTCCAGGCTCAGGCGCTCTACGCCGGGCATGGAGGCCACAGCTTGGCGGTTGTTCTGGCCCTCGAGCACAAAAACCGGATAGATCAGATCATGCACAGTCACGCGGTGTTCTCTTACCAGGTTGCGCGTGAATTCATCTCGCCGCAAGCGGCGGGGGCGACCCATGGGAAAGGGAGCGTGAAGTGTTTTCATGGTCAAAATTGTGCCTCAAATTGATGCGCCGCTGCCATTCTTTGGCTTTGGTTTGAGCGCCATCGGGTCATTAGATTTATCAATTTTATGAGTCTAACTATCAAATAAATTAAATATCAGCTTGAAATCATCTTTGTTATTTGTTAGATTTCCCCTGGGCGGTTTTTAACCGTTCCCCGCTTTACCTCCCTGAGCGGGGCCTTGATGTGTCACAACAAAGAGGCTTGCAACCCTCGGCCCATGGTCGGGGGTTTTTTTTGCCCTCAAAATGGGGCTCCATTCTGGAGCGGGCTACACTGATCGGATGCTCTGGATTAAAGCTTTTCACATCGTCATGGTGGCCAGTTGGTTCGCCGGTCTTTTTTACTTGCCGCGTATTTTTGTCAATTTGGCCATGGTGCCGCCCGAGTCCGTGGCCGAAAGTGACCGGTTGCTTATCATGGCGCACAAATTACTGCGGTTCACCACCCTGCTGGCGGTGCCCGCTTTGGTCCTGGGTTTGGTTCTGTGGTTGCATTACGGCATTGGTTTGTCCGAGGGCAATGGCTGGATGCATGTCAAGCTTGCTTTAGTGGTCGTGGTTTTAGCCTACCACTGGCAATGCGCTGCGCTGCTGCGCCAATTTGTGGCGAAAACCAATACACGCAGCCATATTTGGTACCGTTGGTTCAATGAGGCGCCAGTGCTATTGCTGGTGGTCATCGTGGTGCTGGTGGTGGTCAAGCCCTTTTGAAGTTGGCGAATGCAAAAAACATCCGCTTGGCCACTGGCATGGGTTTATGCCGCCTTGATTGTGTATGCCAGCCTCTATCCTTTTGACGGCTGGCGTGTACAAGGCATAGCGCCTTGGTCGTTCATGTGGGCCCCTTGGCCGCAGTATTTAACGAATTTTGATGTTTTTTCCAATGTTTTGGGCTATGCCCCATTGGGCTTCTTTTTTGCATTGGCCTTTCACAGAACCCGGCCCTCGCTGCCTGCGTTGACTGTCGCGACGTTCATGGCGGCAGGGCTGTCTTGGGTCATGGAGTCGCTGCAATTTTTTTTGCCTCTGCGGGTGCCGTCTAATCTGGACTGGTTGCTCAACGTGGCGGGCGCCTGGCTTGGCGGTGTGGTGGCCATGGTGTTGACTTGGGCGGGTCTGTTGGCACGGTGGAGTCGATTCAGGGCCAAGTGGTTCATTGCAGAGGCTCGGGGGGCTTTGGTCTTATTGGCTCTTTGGCCCATCGGTCTGTTGTTTCCTGCACCCGTGGCCTTCGGGTTGGGCCAAGTTTACGAGCGCTTGGAAGAGTCCCTGGCGAATTGGTTGCAGGGCACACCGTGGTTGGAATGGCTGCCTTTGAGAGAAGTCGAATTACAGCCGATGTTGCAAGGCGCCGAAATTTTGTGTGTTCTTTTGGGTCTGGTGTTACCGTGTTTGCTGGCCTTCAGCGTGGTCAAGGTCAGCAAGCAACGCTGGGGTGCCATGTTGGTTATTTTGACACTGGGTCTTTTTGCCAGCGCATTATCAGCTGCGCTCACCTACGGTCCCGTGCATGCTTGGGACTGGACCAGCAGCGAGGTCCGCGCCGGCTTGGTGGCGGCTGTTTTCACTGCCAGCGGTGCGGCATTTTTGAGCCGAAGAGCTTGTCTGGTGATCGCCTTGGCGTGCCTGGTTTTGCAATTGGCGTTATTGAACAACTCTGCCACTGATGCCTATTTTTCTGTGACCTTGCAAACTTGGGAGCAAGGTCGTTTTATACGTTTTCATGGCTTGATCCAATGGATTGGATGGCTCTGGCCTTATGTTGCTCTTGCGTATTTAATGCAACGATTGTCCACCGTATCGCCACGCGATGATTGAGCCTGGGCGTGTATCTAAAATGTGCTTATGACCTCCAATTTCCCACCTTACTACCAAAGACATATCTTTTTCTGTCTCAACGATCGAAAGAGCGGCGAAAACGCCTGCGCTCATCACAACGCCCAGTCGGGCTTTGACCATTGCAAAGCGCGCGTCAAAGCGCTGGGCATGTCCGGTCCCGAGCAAGTGCGCGTCAATAAGGCCGGATGCCTGGACCGCTGCGCCGCGGGGCCTGTGGCGGTGGTCTACCCAGAGGGGGTTTGGTACACCTTTGTGGACACCAGCGATATCGATGAAATTGTCGACAGCCATTTGAAAAATGGGCAAGTGGTTGAGCGTTTAGTCGTGCCGGCGCATCTGGGACGCTGATGAACGCATCCACCCAATTGCTGAGTTTGCAAGGCGATAAGGGCGTGATCGAGGCCTTGCTGGACACCCCTGTCGACATGCCTTCAAGGCCGGTGCGGGGGATCGCAGTCATTGCCCATCCTCACCCCCTGTTTGGCGGCACTATGCAAAATAAGGTCGTGCAAACGCTGGCTCGGGCTTTTGTGCAATGTGGCTGGCAGGCGGTGCGTTTCAATTTCCGTGGCGTGGGCGCCAGCGATGGGGCTTACGATGAAGGCCGTGGAGAATTGGACGATATGCTCTGCGTCATCAGGCAAACAGCGCATACCGACCAACCTGTGGCTTTGGCAGGCTTTTCATTTGGTGCCTTTGTGACCAGTCATGCACTGGCCCGATCTTGGGGCACTCGCGCAATTGACAAAGTGGTTCTTGTGGGTGTTGCAGCCTCCAGATTTGAGGTCGCACCGCTTCCCTCAGAAGCGCATGAAGCGACCCTGGTTCTGCATGGAGAAATGGACGACACGGTCGCCCTCAGCAGCGTGATGGATTGGGCAAGGCCCCAAACTTTGCCAGTCACTGTGATTCCTGGCGTCGAACACTTCTTTCACGGACAATTGCCCCTCTTGAAGTCCCTGGTGATGCGCCATTTACAGGCCTGATGCCCTCTATTTGTATTTTTTGCGAAGCTCCTGATGAAACATGTTTTGAAAACTTGGCTGCTGATCGGCTGGGCTTGCGTGTGCGCGAATGCATGGGGACAAATGCCCGCGCCGCCTGAGGTGGCAGCCCGATCCTATTTGCTGCTGGACATCACGGCCAATCAAATTTTGGCAGCCAAGGACATTGACATTCCCGTTGAACCAGCTTCGTTGACCAAGTTGATGTCGGCTTATCTCGTTTTTGATGCGCTCAAGACCCAAAAGATAGATCTTAAACAAACGTTCCCAGTGAGTGAGCGCGCATGGAAGATGCCAGGCTCCAGGATGTTCATTGACCCCAAAATGAAAGTGCCGGTGGAGGATTTGGTCAAAGGCATGATCGTGCAGTCCGGTAATGACGCGACCATGGCGCTGGCAGAAGGCGTGGGGGGCTCGGCAGAGCATTTTGTTGAAATGATGAACGCGCAGGCCAAGATCCTGGGTTTGAAAAATACCGCTTACAAGAACCCCGAAGGACTCACCGAGCCCGGTCACACCACCACAGCGCGGGATTTGAGCATTTTGGCCGCGCGTTTGATCCATGACTTCCCCCAATATGTCGGTTATTACGCCTTGAAGAAGTACCGCTACGAGGGAACCCCTTCAGCCAATGCCAGCAACCGTAATCTGTTGTTATTTCGTGACCCGACGGTTGACGGCCTGAAAACAGGCCACACCGACGCGGCCGGTTATTGTTTGGTGGCCACGGCCAAGCGGGATTTCCCCAATGTGGGGTCACGGCGATTGATGAGTATTGTGTTGGGCACAGCCAACGAAAATGCGCGGGCCATTGAATCCCAAAAACTGCTGAATTGGGGTTACACCGCGTTTGATGCGGTGAAATTGTTCGATGCCGGCCAACCCGCTTTGACCCCCGCTGTCTGGAAAGGTCAAAGTGCCGTGCTCAAGTTGGGCCAGCCTTACGCCATCGTAGTGGCTGTACCTGCAGGTAGCGCGACGCAATTGAAAACACAAGTGGTGCGCCCCGACCCTCTTGTGGCACCTTTCGCCAAGGGTCAAGCGGTCGGGACGCTGCGGGTTACCCGGGCAGATCAGCCTTTGGTGGACGTGCCACTCGTGGCTTTGGAAGCCGTGGAGCAGTCCGGTGTTTTAGGTCGCGCCTGGGATGCGGTTCGACTCTGGATCCGGTAAATCAAGCTTTTATTTGCCTATCAAAGGTAACCGGTATATACTGGAGAGCTTTTCCGCAATTGGAGCGGGAGAGAATTCTTTATCTATTCCAAACGTTTAGGGACGTTTTAAACAATGCCAACCATCAATCAATTGGTGCGTCAGGGGCGCGAGGTCGAAACGACCAAGTCAAAAAGCCCCGCGATGCAAAACTCGCCGCAACGCCGCGGCGTGTGCACCCGCGTCTACACCACGACGCCTAAAAAACCAAACTCTGCGCTGCGTAAAGTGGCCAAAGTTCGCTTGACCAACGGTTTCGAAGTCATTTCGTACATTGGCGGTGAAGGCCATAACCTGCAAGAACACTCTGTGGTTCTGGTGCGCGGTGGTCGTGTCAAGGATTTGCCGGGTGTGCGTTACCACATCGTTCGCGGTTCGCTTGATTTGCAAGGCGTCAAAGACCGCAAGCAATCGCGTTCCAAGTACGGCGCCAAAAAGCCAAAAGCCAAGTAAGCCCTGTCGGTTTGAATTTTCGGTGCTGTTTCCCGCGTGGCGCGGTGATTCAGCGAAGTGACCCGAAGCTCAGAATAGTCTGGGTGGGTCGAGTAAGTGAGTGTTGTGAATGACACTCGCGGCGTCTGAAAAGATGCCAACTGAAGCAATATGAGGTGAAATATGCCACGTCGTC